>LWDU01040390.1_pt1 | contig 37030 bp, 31 predicted proteins | sample 727161 | NCBI WGS metagenome assembly LWDU01 (sample SAMN04566230, study PRJNA314399) | hydrothermal vent metagenome | isolation source: deep sea hydrothermal plume seawater | place: Mexico: Gulf of California, Guaymas Basin | collected 2004-07-11 | reverse complement strand
CGTCCCAGCTAAAGAGCAGAAAAAAAACCAGCGAGCACTCCTTCTTTTCCCCTCTCATCCCTTCCGCTAGCGTTTCGAGAAGTCGCGCGGCGTCGTACGGTTTCATTCCTTTGCCAATCAGGTCCTCTTCAATTTCTTCGTTGGTCTTTCCTTTGTGAATTTGACGAATGACATAGCCGGACGCCTGGCTGGAACTCATGTCGTCCTTAGGCGACGTGGGTTCCTGCGGAAACAAGTTATCCCCTTCTTCCGTGGCAGGCTGGGGCGGGCTTACGCCAGCCCAAAAGTCTTCGTCGACCGGTGCAGCAACCTCTGCGACGACCGCTTGAGCAGCACCCGCTCCAGCAGCTGCCGACATCGCCGGCATTTGACAAATCGTCTTGCATTTCGGGCACCGCACCTTCTTCCCTGCGATCTTAGCCGTCACACGGAATTGAGCGCCGCAGGCGCAGGAGGTAACAGGGCCCGCGACCGAGCTGGGCGAGGCGTTTGATGGGGCCGGCACGGTAAAGGGCTGGCCACACGCGGAACACTTCACTTTTTTTCCGGCCAGTTCGTCCTTCACGCGAAAAGTCTTACCGCACGAACAACTTGCGTTGATCGTCATTGAACGCTCCGTTCCTGATTCTGGGCAACCCTAATACGGCACTCTGACCTTCCTTGTCACCGGTTCCACACAACTCGCAGCTTACCACTAGAGTAAACAGAGGAACAATCCGTTGCAAATGGTCGACTTGTGGTCAATCATAGGGCCCGCTGCCCCATCGGGGCGGCCCTTCGTTGCAAGGCACATGCGGATTTGAGCCGCAGGCGCTAGGCTCGGGGTCTGGCAAGATCATGCGATGCTCACGACAAAATCCGACGCTAGCGCGTTCGGCGCAAAAGCGCTGGCTTGGCCATCACTCGCTGGACATGGTAGGGCAACGTCTGCGAACATGGACGTACCAACGGGGGCCCCATTTGCGTTCAACCGTTATTACCCACGTTCATCGAGGCACGTCATGCAACCAAGTCCTCTGCTAGCCATCGCCATCGTATTCTGTCTCGTCGCAAGCATCGCGCAAGCGCAACCACCGACTCCTCGATTCAAACTGGTAAAAAAGTCCGTTGCGTACCGCGAAGTCGATGGACACCAGATCCTGGCCGATGTCTATCGACCGGCGGGTGATGAAGTTCGGCCAGTGATCGTCTGGATTCACGGTGGTGCCCTAATCATGGGTAGCCGCACTTCAATCCACCCGCAGGTTCGTCGGCTGGCGGAAGAAAAGGGTTACGCAGTGGTGTCGATCGACTACCGCTTAGCTCCGGAGACAAAGCTCCCAGAGTTGATCAGTGACATTGAAGCAGCATTCCGATGGTTGGCGGCAGACGGAGGCAAACAATTTCATTTAAACGCCAATCGAACCGTTGTCGCTGGAGGTTCGGCGGGAGGGTATCTGACACTTGTTACTGGGTACCGTGCTAAACCTCAACCAAAAGCCCTTGTCGCACTTTATGGGTATGGTGATTTGAACGGGGAGTGGTATTCGAAACCCAGCCCGCACCCGCGCCACAATCCAAGGGTGATAAGCCGGCAGGACGCCGAGGCACAAACCAATGGGACGGTCATCTCCGACGCGCGTCAGCGAAAGGGAAATGGTGGCATCATCTACTTGTACTATCGCCAAAACGGCATCTGGCCGGCAAGAGTCAGCGGTTTTGGACCATCGACCATCGCCGAACAGATCGCCGAATTTGAACCCGTGCGGCACGTGACCAAAGAATACCCACCGACGCTGCTCATTCACGGAACGAGAGACACCGACGTGCCATTCGTTCAGTCGACAATGATGGCCGAACAATTGAAAAAACACGGCGTCTCTCATCAGCTGGCGCCTATCGAAAACGGCGAACATGGCTTTAGTGGCGGTGATCGAAAACAGATCGATGCCGCCTACAAGACCATGCGGGAGTTTATCGTCAAACATCTCGATGGCGAATAGTGTGAATGCCATCGTTATGAGCCGCAGGCGCTAGCCTCGGGTTTTGCGAGATCACGCGATGCTAACGACAAGACCCGATGCTAGCGTGTTCGGCTCAAAAGCACTGGCCCGTCTTGAGAAAGTAGATCTCATGCCTCGAACCGTAACATTAACGGCGATGGCCTTCATTTCTGCCTTGGCCATGCCGGTCGACGCGGTCGAACCAACCGACTCACATTGGATCTGGTCGACGGCCTATCGCGTGCCGTCCGAATGGACGAGCGAAGAGAGTGGGTATTTCTCAATTGTCGAGGGACCCAAGAACCATATCTTTGTCGGGACGGCAAAGTATGGAGAGAACGCTTACCTGATCGACTTTGACCCAATGACACAGCAGATGAAGGTAGTCGTCGACGCTGAAAAAGAAATCGGCGTTGACCGAAAGGGGTTTGCGGCACAGGCCAAATTCCATACCCGTAACAACGTGGGCAAGAGTGGCCGCATCTACATTGGGACGAAGCAAGGTTACCCGAAAGACGGTGAAAAACGCTCGGACTATTTGGGTGGACACCCCATGGTCTACGATCCGTCGACCGGAACGACGCGGGTCTACGATATCCCGATCAAACACCAGGGCATCATCAGTGTAACGCCCGATGAGTCACGTGGGGTCGCGTACATCTCGACATGTTCCGACGAACGCCCAGTCGAAAGCACTCATTTTATGATCTTGGATCTGGAGTCCGGCAAGTACCGCGACCTGTTGGATTGCCGGCACATGTACGCGTTCATTGTCGTCGATTATTTGGGGCGGGCCTATCATCCGATTTTAGGTGGCGAGATTGCCCGATACGATCCTCGCACCAACAAGGTGCAACGACTGCGACAGACGATCGACGGGATGGCGCCCACTGCCGATTCGCAGCTTGCCAATCCAAAAAGTCATCCCATCAACTGGGAGATCTCGCCCGATCGACGGACGCTGTACGCTGTGGCGATGAGTGAAAACCAACTTTATGCCTACGATCTGAGTGGCGACGGCGATACGTTGCCGGGACGAAGCTTGGGACCATTGTCGGGCCGGTCCGAGAAGACCGACTGTCGGGCGCTGTGTGTCGCCAAGGATGGCACGGTCTGGGCAGGTATCGCGGCGACCATTCCTGGTCGAGGTCAAGCCCTGCACCTTGTCAGTTATCAGGTCGGCGACGAGACGCCAACGGATCACGGGCCGATCGCTATAAGCAATCCGAATTATGCAACGTTCACCGATACCGAGGGCAAAGCCAAGCGCTGGCATCATGGCGTGCATCGAACTGGCGGGGGACCGCTTCTGCCACGCTATGTAATCATGGGCATTTGCGCGGCCGATGACGGGACAGTCTACCTGACGACACTGTATCCATTCACGATACACGCCGTCCGGATTCCCAAAGTCGCCGGGATCACGACCGAGTACCGCCACAATTCACATTCCGACGTGTTGCTGACGCGACTTTTGAAGACCGATACGTTGGACGGCCGAGGCGCTACGCCCTCAATAAAGCTCGCGTCTCTATTTACGGATCAAGTTCCCGGCAACGACACCAGTCGTAAGTTCGCCAAAGAGCACAACATACCAATCTTCGATTCAGTAGCCGATGCACTCACCTTAAAAACGGATCATCTGGCGGTCGACGGTGTGATGTTGGTAGCTGAACACGGAGAGTATGAGGAGTCAAACACGGGCCAGATTATCTATCCAAAGCGGAGACTGTTTAGTGAAATCGTCGAGGTCTTTCGCAAAACAAAGAAAGTCGTTCCTGTCTTTAATGACAAACACTTGGCCGACAATTGGGAAGATGCAAAATGGATGTACGACACGGCCCGCGAAATGAAGATACCGCTCATGGCCGGTTCATCGTTGCCCGTCCTATGGCGTTATCCGCCCGTCGACGTTGAGCGAGATGCCAAGCTGAAAGAGATCGTGGCGGTTTCATATCACCGCCTCGACACGTACGGATTCCATGCACTGGAGGCGGTGCAGGCACTCGTGGAACGACGGGACGGCGGCGAAACCGGAATCCGTACCGTCCGCTGCCTGACCGGCCGCGCTGTGTGGGAAGCAGAGGAACAGGGAGTGTACGATCGGAAACTTCTCGATGAAGCACTCTCACGTCTCAAAGAACAACCCTTACGGCCGGGCGTGAAGATCGAAGACCTGGTCCGAGAACCGGTGTTGTTTGTGATTGATTACAACGACGGACTTCGCGCCAACGTCTTTACGCTGAACGGCGCGATCGTGGAATGGGCAGCCGCCTGGCGTTACGAAACTACCGACCGAGTCGAATCAACCCTGTTCTGGACGCAGGAGATGCGACCGTATCACCATTTCAACTACTTGCTCTTGGGTGTCGAAAAAATGATGCACACCGGCAAACCTACCTGGCCCGTGGAAAGGACACTGTTGACAAGTGGAGCACTGGACGCGCTATTGATTTCCAAGCGGGAGGGCGGCCGACAACTGAACACGCCCTGGCTCAATGTAACCTACCAGTCGAAGTGGACTTGGAAACAACCGCCACCACCACCCGAAAGGTGATCCAATACTGAATCCTGTCGAGCCCCACCGGTCCTGTGCCGGTGGATTTGGGGCTTGGCAACTACGGAAGCAGCCCCTGCCCCGCGGGTTGCTCCGCCTGATAAGTTCGGTGCCGCAAGACGAATCCACGCCTTCCGAACTCCGCATGCGCAGTGTACCAACCGCAAGCAGGATTGTGCAAGAGTTCAGTGCTTCTCACCGCATTACTTTTCTCCAGAGATCGCCTCGGCAATGTTCTGGGTGTGGTCCCGCACTCGTGAATAGGCGTTCAACGTTGCCAGGAAGGCCACGCTGACCAGTGGCGGAATGATGCCGTTGGAAAGATCGTCAAGGTGCTTGCGGCGAAGCTGTTTTACTTGGTTTCGAATTCGCTTGGATACCGGATCCGTCGCGACACTAACGTTGTCGTCTTTCTTGACGAGTGCATCATTGATGGCCGTGAGATAACTGGCTGTTAGACGATTCAGCTGCGCCAAATCCTCACGATGTGCGGAAGTGAAGCGGTGACCGTCACGCCGCAGTTTGCGATCAAATTTGTCCAAGTTGGCGATGTAATCGCTCACCGATTCAAATTCGTCTGCCATGCGCAATTGGCGACGAGCCTCCTCGGCGACCGAATGCGGCAGATTGCCGGATAACAGGTCAGTAATGAACTCGGCCACTTCATCTTGCATCGAGTCGAGGATCTGTTCTTGTTCTTTTAATCGATCCGCTATCAGTTTGTCGGGATCGTCTTGCTGAAGTAGATCGGAAAGCCAGTCGAGCATGTTGGAACACGCGAGGCCCATTTTCTCGATCTCTTTGCGCGACTGCTCGATCGCCATCAGTGGTGTATCGAGTATGCGAATGTCGAGAGCTGTGAGCTTCGGTTTTTCCTTAAACTCCCTATCTGGTACCACTCGGTTCAGTACACGTGCGAAGAGCGGTACGAATGGCAGGAAAATTAACGTGTTAACGATGTTGAAAATGGTATGCGTCGCAGCAATTCCGAAATCTATATGATTGTCAACGCCGCCGACCACCAACACGCCCACCACAATTTTCACCAATTCGATGTACCACCCGAAAATCAACGTGATCCACAATACACCGATCAAATTAAAGACCACATGAAAATAAGCGGCTCGACGAGCGTTCGTCGTGGTACCCAACGAAGCGAGTATGGCGGTTATGGTCGTGCCAATATTCTCGCCCAGCACCAAGGCAGCTGCTGTCTCGAATGGGATCACGCCCGAGGTAGCGAGTGAAATCGTAATGCCTAGGGTCGCCGATGACGACTGAACCATCATCGTCAGCAGACAGCCCATCATGGCACACTTGAGCACACTGAACCAAGTACCGTCGTAACGGAACTGTTGAAACCACGCATTGAATTCCGGCAGGTCCTCGATGACCGAACAAGCGTCTTTCATGATTTCTAGACCAAAGAAAACCATGCCGACACCCATAAACGACAGCGCCCAGTACCGCCATCGCTCACCTTTAAAAAACAGGTAGACGAATGCTGACATGCCGAGGATGGGCAATCCATACTTGCCAATTTTTAGTACTAGAAGCCAACCGGTGATCGTTGTGCCAATGTTGGCGCCCATGATGACGCCGATCGCCTGCGATAACTCCATCAGTCCACTGTTGACGAAACCGATCACCATGACCGTGGTAATCGAACTGGACTGCACGACGGATGTGACACCCGTGCCGACCATCGTGGCCAAGATCCGATGGTTCGTTACAGCACCGATCATCCGACGCAGACTATTACCCGCAATCGCCTGCATGCCCTCGGACATGTGCTTCATGCCGAGTAAGAAAAGCCCCAACCCACCCACTAGCTTAAAGATCAATTCCAATACTACTTCTACGTCCAATGAAGTCCCCTCTTCAGTGCTGTCTCTTGATATTTTTTTTCATTCTTGTTTCGTTTGGGATTCTACCCCGGTCCGTCCATTTTTCAACCGCACACGGCATGCGAATGAGGACGCGGAAAACGACCTGTTCGGGGGGTAACTGACGGGGGCCTGAATTGGCCAGCTCAGGGTCTGAATTGAGGTGACAAAGGAAGCGACGAACAAGTTAACCTTTTTGAGCCAAAACTCTCAATCGTCCGGCAAGACCCTTGCTCTCTACATCGACAACAGAACTTAAGCGTTCGATCGCTTGCTCAAGGAGGTCAACAAGGTTCGGTCGGTCCAACAGCCGGCGTGCTTGCTTTAGAGAAACCCATTTCCGGCGACGTTCTGTGGACTCCTTCCAGTCCTTCGAACAATCGTCCACCACCATCAGCACGGCAGTGACAGTCCATTGTTTGCCGTTCTTCTTGTAAGTGTACTGGCCGAGCGGTTCGCCGGCGATCCAACCGGTCAATCCAGCTTCTTCATGCGCTTCGGCCAGGGCGGCGGCGGGTATGGTTCCGTGGTTTTGAATTCCACCCTTGGGAAAGCCCCACCGCTGAGACTTCCTGGTTGTAATCAGACAGAATTCAATTCCCGATTTGCCGACTCGAATAGGGACGGCACTGGCCTGTAAAGCCTTTTCGTTTTCCGTCATTTCCATTACCTGGACACTCGCGCCACGATCCGTCAAGGCCGCCATCAACAAGTAGAGCAGATTTACGGCTGCCCTGCCAAGATCAGTACGAAAATACCGCCAGCCAACGTCGCTGTATCTCGCGTGGACAGCAGTCGCGACACGTTTGAGATGGTGCTGGTATGCTAGGACCACAGAGAGCGCATGTCGAAGCATTTTCATGGCAACGAGGACTAAACATGATTCGCGCAACAGGAATATTTGTCGCACTTGGACTCTGGTCTGGCATGGTGGGCGTGGGACAGATTAACGGCAGTGAACGTACGAACGTTTTGTTCATCGCCATTGACGACTTGGCGGTCACATTGGGTTGCTACGGTGACCCAGTTGCCAAGACGCCGCATATCGACCGCCTAGCGGCAAACGGAGTGCGGTTTCATCGTGCGTACAATCAACTGCCACTCTGCAATCCGACCCGAGCCTCGGTGATGACGGGCTTGCGACCTGATCAAATCAAAGTCTACGACCTCGATCGTCACTTTCGCGACGAGATACCGGATGCCATCACACTGCCGCAACAGTTCATGCGTCGAGGTTGGTCTACGGCCCGCGTAGGCAAAATCTACCACTACAATGTTCCGGCTAGTATCGGCACCGATGGTTTTGACGACCCGGCCTCATGGCAACTAACGATCAATCCTAAAGGACGCGACAAGACCGAAGAGCACCTGATCTTCAACGCGGAACCACACCGCAAGATCAGCGCAGCACTCAGTTGGTTGGCAGCCGACGGTAGTAGCGAAGAACAAACCGATGGAATGATCGCTACCGAGGCAATACGATGGCTCGATCAGCACCGAGACGAGCCATTTTTTCTGGCCGTTGGTTTCTTCCGCCCGCACACACCCTACGTTGCACCTAAGGAGTTTTTTGATCTCTACCCGCTAAAAGAAATGCGGCTTCCCTATGCGCCGCCGGGTGACCGAGATGATATTCCGGTGGCCGGGTTCGCTCACAACTGTCCGGTGCCGCATTACAACCTGGACGAAGTAACCTGCCGCAAGGCAATGCAAGCGTATTATGCCTGCGTCTCGTTTGTCGATGCCCAAGTCGGACGATTACTAGCTGCACTCGATAAACTGAAGTTGGCCGACGATACGATTGTCGTGTTATGGAGTGACCATGGGTATCATCTGGGCGAACATAATGGCGTGTGGCAGAAGCGTACCCTGTTTGAAGAAGGCGCGAGATCGCCACTGATTATTCATGTGCCAGGTGTGCGTGGCAACGGGCAAGCATGCCGTAAGATCGTCGAATTCGTCGACATCTACCCAACCGTTGTCGATATGGCCGCTCTAGAGGTTCCCAGGGAACTGGCCGGTCGAAGTCTCCGGCCGCTGCTCGACGACCCGCTCGCCGATTGGGAGGGAGCCGCCGTGACGCAAATCCTGCGTCCCGCCGATAGTCGCCTCCCAGAACCCGTCATGGGCTGTAGTATTCGAACCGACCGCTGGCGTTACACCGAATGGGCTGATGGATCAGCGGGCCGTGAGTTGTACGACCATTTCAGCGACCCAATGGAGTTCAACAACTTGGCCATTGAACCGGACGCAGAGGCGATGGTCGTGATTCGAAAGCTACGGAAAATCCTACGAACAAAGGCGAGCGGCAAGGTGCCCACCACGCCGTTTAATCCGGCAAGATTGTGAGTTTGCAACTCGGTCCGTAGATACTCCAGCGACTGGATCGGCTGGCGAGAAACGGATCGGTCATTCCTTCAGCCAACCGACCATCTTCCTCGTCACGAAGTCGGACGCATCGTGCTGCACGAAATGCCCAGCGGCTGGGATGGTAATCAACGTTAGGTCCTTGCTCACCCACTTCCAAGTGTCGTTCAACGCTCCCGGCAAAAGTGCCGTATCGTCGAGACCGTGAAACATGAGCACCGAGCACTTGACCTTGGGTAGCTCGAGGTCGGGAACCTCGTACGGTTCGCGAGGAAAGTTTGCCTTGTAGTAATTCAACATCCCTTCGATCGAGGAACGGCCAAACGCCTCCACATACTTCGCTCTCGCATCGTCATCTTTGATCCAAAACGCTAGCAGCTCTGGAGTCAACTTCGACGCGGCATCGGCCGTTTGAAAGACGCGGGCATACCCACTAGCTCTGCGTTGCCGCGGGTTATTTGCCAACTCTCGGATTAGACCGTTGGGATGAGGCAGATTCAGGATCACCAATCGGTCAAGTCGATCAGCATGGCTCATCGCAAACGACCATGCCACCATCCCACCCCAGTCGTGCCCAACAACGATCACCTTCTTTTGCTTGAAATGGTCGACAACCGCCAGTAGGTCAGCGACCAAAACCTCAGTCTTGTAGTTGTCGACACCCTCGGGCTGGTCACTCTTGTTGTAGCCCCGCTGATCGTAGGCCACGACCTGGAAGTTCTTTGCCAACGTCGGCATCTGGTTTCGCCAGGTGTACCAATAATCGGGGAATCCGTGGATCATAACAATCAACGGGCCCTTACCAGCTGTTACATAATGCAGCTTGACGCCGTCGGAATCGACGAATCCGTGCGTGCCCAACTCTTTGGCTTGCGACGAACCTACAAGAAGGAACGCCATTACCACCGCCACTAACCACTCGATGAAAATTCGTCGACGTTGCATCATCTGCTCCCAAGAACCCTGGCTACTGTTTACTCACAACGGACTTTATACCTCACGGTCGCTCGCAGGTCACCGTCGCCGAACGTGACCCAGGTAACCCCACCACCTCTCTTTGGTCACCGGCGTCGATGGCGACAGTTCCGCACTCCCGCCGAAGCTCAATTTTGGCTGGAATGGACCGAGCGTGACTTCGCGCTGCCGGTTGCTGGGGTGGTCATTTGCGCAGCCGCGATCGTTCTGGTGGCGTCGCGGTAATCGTCGCTTTCTCGGCCGCAATCAGCTGGGCTTGGCGTAAACCCAACTTGGCCACCGCCCCTCGATGGTATCTGTTGATGCTACTGGCTCTCGCCTCTTGCTTACCGGTCTATCCATTTGCCGGTGCGCCTCTCGCCATATGGTGGAGTCGTCACCGCTGATTTGGACGCCTCAGACAAAAATGTCGTTGATCGGTTGGCCGTAGTCGATCTCGAGCCGTTTACGGCCGGGGATGTTCAAACGATGGCTGTCGAGCCCCATCAAATGTAGCACGGTCGCGTGTAAGTCGGTAACGTAGTGCCCGGGTTCGATCGCATGGAATCCCAATTCATCGGTAGCGCCATGCACGTAACCTTTTTTCACGCCAGCACCGGCCAACCAAACGGTAAATCCGTGCGGGTGATGGTCACGGCCATCCGTTCCGCCGGACCGTTCTTCGATGGCAGGTGTCCTGCCAAATTCGGTGCAGAACACCACCAGCACATCGTTCATCAAACCGCGACGTTTAAGGTCCTTGAGCAATCCGGCAATCGGCTTGTCGATTTGGCCCGACATCTGTGCGTGCAGCGTTTTGAGTTTCTTGTGTGAGTCCCACTTACCGTAGGGAGTAGGATACACCTGCACAAAGTTCACACCACGCTCCACCAGCCGCCGAGCGGTGAGCAGCCTTTGGCCGGCCGTTTTCGTTGACGGTTGATCGAGGCCGTACAATTGTTGCGTTTCACTTGTCTCAGACGCAAAATCAACTCCTTCGGGGACGGCCGCCTGCATGCGAAAAGCCAATTCGTACGATCGGATTCTCGCCCGCAGCGCCTCGTCTTGCGGATACTCCACGTTGGAGAGCAAATTGAGCTTGTTGACCAACTCGAATTCGTTCTTCTGTTCTTCAGCAAGAATGTCTGGAGAACGACGACCGTATGGCAACGGGTCGTTGGAGCCCAATGCCAGAGGCACTCCCGAGAATTCGGGTCCTAGGTAGTAGGACTCAAACGACGGCCGCGTATCTGGACGAGTTGGTCCGCCGAGGACGACGAATTGAGGTAGATTTTCATTTCCAGATCCTAGGCCATAAGTCGCCCAGGCGCCGACGCTCGGTTGCGTTTCATCGAGTTTGTGTCGGCCAGTGTGGATTTGATTCTCAGCCGCATGGTCGTTGTCGGTTGTCCACATGTTACGCACAAACGAAATGTCGTCCACACATTCAGCCAGGTTGGGCCACCAATCGGTCACTTCGATTCCACTTGCACCATGCTTTCGAAAACCAACCTGCATGGGAAAGACCTTTGAATACTTGTCACGAACCTGCTCGATCACCGAACGTGACCGTTTGTCGTGTAAGGGAGATTCAAGGGGGTCTGGAAACGGCGTTTCTTTAAAGGTCTTGCCGGCGAACTTATTCAGCGCCGGCTTCGGGTCAAATGTCTCTAAGTGGCTGTACCCACCGGAAAGAAATACCCAAATAACGCTTTTGGCTTTCGCCGCGTGGTGCGGCTTTCCGTTAGGCTGCTCAAAAGCGTCTTCAGAACCGTGAACTTCGCCATCGTCGTGCAACATCGATCCAAGAGCTAGCCCAGTAAACCCCATGCCGAGGTCGCTTAAGAACGTTCGGCGAGGAAGTTGCCCTCTCCAGTGACGCCGTTGTAGTTCTTGCCGAATGTTCATCTCTTGTCTCATTTAATTGTGACAAAGTCGTTGTGATTAAACAGCGTTCTCACCAGGCTCTCGAGCGCCCGATGGTTTGGATCGGCGGCGGCGGGTACAAGTCCAGAGGTGGCCGTCGGATTGAGTTCTTTCGGATTGGCGGAAACAAACAACGCAACTTGTCGGTCCAAGAAAAGCAGACACAACTGCGATTCGGCGGCCGTCGGTCGCCGGCACAGTATCGTTTCAAAGGCCGCCGTCACGAACTGTTGTCTCTTACTATTCGACCCTTCGCCGCTCTCCCTCGTCAGTTCCTTGAGCAACTCGCCGGTGAGCGAACGACCCGAGTTGACTAGCAGACGACTGTTGATCATGCCCAGTGCCTGTTGAGGAACCAAGCTTTCTCCGCGACGGTAAGCATCGCATGGGTCGGCCGCGTCGAACAATTGCAGGAACTGCATACCCCCGAGCGCTTCGGCGTGAACCGTAAAATAGAGGCTGCGACGAAGAATCGAGTCCTCCTTTCGGTTGTCCAGTGCCGGTCCGCCAAGAGTTTTGTCGAGCATTCCCGAGACGAATAGAACACTGTCGCGAATCGCCTCGCCCTCAAGTCGCCGCGAATTGTACCGCCACAGATAAATGTTGTCTCGATCGATTTGATTGTTCGCATGTTCTTCCGGCAATAGATGCGAACTGAGCCGATAGACCTGACTGGTCACGATCAGCCGGTGCACGTGTTTCATGCTCCAATCGTGTTCCATGAAATCGACGGCCAACCAGTCGAGCAATTTCGGATGCGAAGGCATCTTCCCACCGCGTCCGAAATCGAACACTGTGTCCACAATCGGCCGACCGAAGTGCCTTGCCCAAATGTGGTTGATAGCAACTCGTGCAGTCAGCGGGTTGTTACGATTGGCAATCCAGTGAGCGAGCGACGTTCGTCTTCCGGTTGATTTGTCTGGATACGTCGGCGACAACAGCGAATACTCTTCGCTTTCAGCTTGAAGTGCCTTGTTGCTGTCGGTCACTTTCTTTTCCGCGGCGGCCAGCGTGGTCTTCGCTTTGGCTAGCTGCTGAGCGAGTTTCTTGTCCTCTTGTTTTTCCGCTACTTGTTGTTCGAGGTTGTGAACAGCATGATCGGCTTGGACTTGGGTTAATTCGGCAGCGGCCAGAGACGACATCCGTTCTTTCTTGGAAGCGATTTTGGAAATCGATACGGCATCACCTGCAACACCACGGTACCGCACGTCATCTGCCGTGATTCTCGCCTGCAGAGATTCGAGGGCAGATTTCGCAGCCCACAATTCAGCCTCGACAACCTTGACCGCCAAGTCGGTTGTCGCCAACTCGGGCTCGATTTTTTCAAGAGCAACTTTCGCTGCGGAGACTCGTTTCACACATGCGTCCACCTCAACTCGTTGGATGAACGGTTTGATTCCCGGATAAAATGCCTGACTAGGTAGATCGATGGTCGCGATCTCTTCGAGTTGCCCCCCGAGAATGCTCGGCGTTCCCGGTTCTATCGGCGGGCGGACCATCCGCTCGCGAGCATCGCCCAAATGGTACATGTACGTTTTGGCATCGAGTGTATGATCGTAAATCCTCGCCAACGACGGTGCGCCCGGCTTGAGCGATGCGCCGGAACCTGGCTTGTAACGGATGTACTTGGGCAACTTGGGCCCGCCAGGCACACGGTCATTTCTAACTTCCAACGGCTCGAAGAACGCCCGAAAAGCAAAGTACTCTTCTTGGGTAATCGGATCGTATTTGTGATCGTGACAGTGCGCACAATTCATGCGAATGCCTAGAAAGGCCTTGCCAGTGTGCTCGACCAAATCCTTCATCCAAACATCGTAATTTAGCGAGTACCAATTTCTGGCAATGAACCCGGTCGCCACAATCTTGGAGTCGTCTTCCGGTGCGATTTCATCGGCGGCCAACAGCTCGGTGATCATCTGGTCGTAACCCTGGTCGGCATTCAGCGAGTTGATGATCCAATCTCGCCACCGCCAAATGTGAGGAAAACTGTTCCGCACGTCGTTGACCGAACGCCTGCCGTACCAATCGCTGTACCGCCAGACGTCCATCCAATGCCTGCCCCAGCGTTCACCGTACTGAGGGCTATCGAGCAACATCTCGACGATCTCTCGATAATGCTCTTCGGTTGGTCGTTCGAGAAATGTGATTAACTGTTCGCGGGTCGGAGGTAAACCCGTCAGGTCGAGATAGACGCGTCTGAGAAGTACGTGCGGCGCCGCGCGTTCGTTCGCTGCTAGACCTTGCCGCTCCAATCGCTCACCGGTAAAGGCGTCAATTGGATTCTGCTGCCATTCACGAGTTGCGACTTTTGGCAATGGTGACTTTTCGGGCAACTGAAAGGCCCAGTGGTGTTTGGGGTCGGACTCGGCGATTTCATCGGCCGGAGTCTTGGCTCCCGCTTTAATCCAGTTCTTGATGATCGCCAATTCGTCCGGCGAAAACGGCTTTCCTTCCATTGGCATGCGAAGCGATTCGTCGGCTTCGGTCAGCCGCTCGTACAGCGGACTGTTGGAAACGTCGCCCGCTGCGACCGCTGGTCCCGAATCGCCACCGGTCATCATCAGGCTGCCGGAATCGAGCCGCAGACCGCCTTCTTGTTTCAGAGAACTGTGACAGGCAAAACAACGCGTCTTCAGCAGAGGCTTTACCTGCGTTAGATAATCGACCGGTTCTCCCGCGCTCACAACGCCGCAGGTCAAAATCATCAACAAGAACAGTCTGACAATCCGGAGCATGGACATGTCTCTGGGGAGATGGTTTCAACGACATTCAGATCTTTGACCTAAAACGAAAAACAACGTCTCCGTTGTATTGCTTTCTGCGACTGGACTTACGTCATCTGAGATTCTACGCGCTCCGCTATTCGATCGCCAGTTTTTGCGCGGCGATGTGGGCATGCACCAGCTGCCGCCAATGGCCAGCCTGAATTGCCTCAACAGCGTGCCCCGAGAATTCCGCCTGGCAGGCAAAACTGGCGGATCCCGCAAATTTTGCCTCTCGTAGGTGATTTCCTCGGTACGATGATTCGAATACAGAGATGCAACCGCAGCGTTTGATACCGAAAAGACTTGCTTGCGGTAGGATAATTTGGGTAGGCTGTCCCCTGGTCGGTTCGGAAGATGCCTACTCGATCCCGCCATTACCATGTCATTCCTTCAGTTCCCTTTTTCATCGGGCGCTAAAAATGCTGACATCTTTTGGAAAACCCTATCAGCATTGCGACGGAATCTCACGCCGCTCCTTCCTCAGCTTCGGTGGACTCGCTTTAGGCGGTCTGAGCTTACCCGCCCTCCTTCGCGCCGAGAGTGCCTCGAAAAGTGGTACACAGAAGTCGGTGATCATGATCTTTCTGTCCGGTGGTGCTCCGCATCAGGACATGTATGACTTGAAAATGGGCGCACCGGCCGAGGTCCGCGGCGAGTTTCAACCGATTTCCACGAACGTGCCGGGGATCCAGATCTGCGAGCATCTACCGCGAATGGCGCAAATGATGGACCGCTTGGTGCCCATTCGATCGATCGTCGGTTCGGAGGGTCGCCATTCAGCGTTTCAGTGTTTGACGGGACGAAAAGTCACTCAGCAACCCGCTGGCGGTTGGCCTTCCTTCGGGTCGTGCGTTTCCAGTCTGCAAGGACCCGTGCACGCCTCAGTGCCTCCATTCGTCAGCCTCTCACCACGCATGAAGGTGGCAGCGTGGGGCGATCCGGGCCAACCCGGATACGCGGGACAAAAGCACGCGCCATTCGCCCCGAACCACAGCGGCGCAGCCAACTTGGTTTTACAACAGGGAATTAGTCTCGACACACTTGGGAATCGGCAGCTGCTGCTCGGGCAACTCGACACGCTCCGCCGTGCAGCCGACGCGGATGGTTCTCTGGAGGCGATGGACGCGTACCAGCGGCAGGCCTATGGGATCCTCACCTCCAGCAAGCTTGCCGACGCATTGGATTTGGACCTGGAAGACTCGAAAGTTCGCGATCGCTACGGACGCGGATCAAACAAACCCGCTGGATACGGCGACGCGGGCCCGCTACTAAACGATTACTTTTTGGCAGCCCGGCGCCTAGTCGAGGCGGGTGTGCGGGTCGTCACGCTAGCCTACGGTCGCTGGGACTGGCATGGTCGTCCTCATGGCACGACCTTTGAAAATGCACGCGGTCATATACCGATGCTCGACCAGGGTGTCTCTGCATTGGTCGACGATTTGTACGACCGCGGCCTCGACAAGGACGTAACCGTCTTGGTCTGGGGCGAGTTCGGTCGGACGCCCCATATCAATGCCAATGGTGGAAGAGATCATTGGCCGCGAGTTTCCAGCGCTTTGCTGGCTTGCGGTGGACTGCGTGGTGGGCAGGTGATCGGCTCGACAGATCGACTGGGCGGCGAAGCTCATGATCGACCAGTACACTTCCAGGAAGTATTTGCCACGCTCTACCGCCAACTGGGCATCAACGTGAATCACGCCACAATCGACGACCTGAATGGACGACCGCGGTATTTGATCGATCACGCCCAATACCGACCGCTACCCGAAGTTTTTTAGTAGCACCACTGACATACATCATTCTATGCAATGCGAACCAACACTTCGTGCCTTAGTGGCTTTGTGTGAGCAGTTATGCCTGTCTCGCACAAAGGCACAAAGGAATTAATGTGTGGGGCCGGGGCAAGCTTGTTATAGTTCTCCCGCTCATTGGTGAAGAGCATCTCGTCCGACATTTCGTTCAAGTTGACCCTCTCGGCAAATAGCACGACCGAGTCGTGATCTTTAGGGTCATTGAGATCACTTGGTCTCCCGCGTGACGCGAAGGCGAATTTCAGTTGCCGATCGTCCGGCGAAATCTCAAAAATCCCCTTCAATTCCTGTTTGGCCGGATTGGACGCGTCCACGTCAATCGTACGCTGCTTTGCCGTCGCGATTGATCATCACATTCGATGGCTTGATATCTCGATGCACCATGCCATTCACCTCTCGGGCATCGTGAGCCGTTACGATGTTCGGGTGAGAGAGGCTGCACGGCTCGACGAATCGCGCGAAAAGTAAGGACAATCCAGACAGTCATGGCCGAACGAATAGTTTTGATCGGATAAGATGCGTGCTGTAGCAGCAGTACCAGTTCGCGAGACGACCTTCACTAACAGGATAAATCCGTTATGGATGTAACAGAATTCAAAGTCAAAGAATCACTCGATGCAACCGGCGCGACAGATGCGTTGACCGATCGCGAGAAGCACTTGATCGGCTTGGCCGTCACGGCGACACGCGGCTGTATCGCATGCACGGGCGGCCGGATCGAAAATGCTCTGAAGTCGAGAATCGAGTACGAAACGGTCCGGGCCGCAATTGATCTTGCTGCTGCCGTCAACGCGGGAGTCACGCTCCGAACCGCCATCGAGGGCGCAGCGAGAAACGGAGTCCAAGAAAACTGTTCGACGGGCGAGTGCAGTATCGGTGTTGATTCAAAGGCCGAATAGTAAGATGCTCGACATTGCTGATTTGGCCGCGCGGCAGTTGAGTGATCGCGATGCTCGCACGCCTGGCACAATGTTCGCTGAGCATTTTTCGCTCAGTGAAGACGAAGCGTATGCCATCCAGGCTGAGGTCTGCCGACTTCGTGAACAGCGTGGTGAATCGGTCGTTGGATACAAGATCGGTTGCACATCTACGGGTATTCAACAACAACTTCACATCGACCATCCCGTCTTCGGTCGGCTGTTTGATAGCGAGCGGTGGCCGACCGGAACGAGCTTGGAGTCTAGTCAATTCTGTGGGCTGGCGATTGAAGGCGAACTGGCCGTGAGACTGTCGCGGGACCTTTCCGCCGACGAATTGACCGACGCAGAGGTGTTGGCCGCGATCGAATCTGTATTTCCCATCATCGAACTGCACCATCTTGTCTTTCGCCGCAGTGAGCGAACGGCGGAAGAGCTAATCGCCAACAACGCCATTCATGCTGGATTTGTGTTTCCAGCGAATTCGTCAGTGGAGTTTGATATTGAACCAGCCACGCTGCGCATCGATATTAACGATGAGCCGGTCGCAACCGTGTCCGGTACCGAACTGACTCGCACGGTTGTTGATTCTATTCGCTGGTTAAGCAGAGAACTGCACAGCCACGGTCGCGGCCTACTGACCGGTCAGACGATTCTGTGCGGGTCGGTCGCCGACTTGTTTCCCATATCCAGTAAGTGTCGAATCGTTGTCACGACCGACCGCTTCGGTTCGGTCGAGTGTACAATTGATGAAGAAACGGGTTAGTCCATGAAACGTAGTGCCAAAATCGGCGAGACTGGCGAGTTGTCATTCGTCGTCACCAAGCAGCACCAGATCGACTTTGCCGACGACCAGATGCCAGCCGTACTCTGTACACCGTGGCTCATCTGGTTCCTCGAACACGCTGCCCGTGAGGCGATGTTACCATTGCTGGACCCCGACGAAAGCACGGTCGGTGTGCACGTTGATGTGCGGCACTTGGCAGCGACACCAATCGGACAAGAGGTCACTTGTACAGCTCGGGTTATCAATACTGACGGCCGCCTCATCACGTTTCAACTCGAAGCGAGCGATCAGCACGAACGAATTGCTCGCGGCAATCACAAGTTGCGAGTGATCCGTTGCGACCGATTTGCCAGCCGAGTTCGGGAGAAGGCAAACGGCTGATCCGGACAACGCGTGGCATCAACGAGAGACAAGAGAATCAGCCGCTGGGCGGTAGCCCACGGTTCTTGCCTTGCCATTCGCGCACGGTCGGTTTTGTCGCAGGAACCGGACGCGAGCGCGTGCCGGCTGATTTTGTCGATTGAATAGGCAGACAATTACTCGCGGTCATCGGCCACACCGTTGCTGTCCTTGTCGACAACTCCAGAGAGTTCATTGTTGAGCACGGCCTGCCAGGCAATTTTCCTGAACACGCGGTCGAGTTCGCGACTGGGAAAGTCGGACGATCCGCCGAGTTCGATGTCACCCTCAATCAGCTCGGGAGATCGTCCGTAGATCGTCGCGTAGAAGACGTAGCCTTCCAGGTTGCTAAAACCTGGCCCGAGGTGGCCGATCCGGTCTCGCCATAGCGAACGTTTTTTCTTGCCGACCAAGGTGTGAATACCCTCGACGCCCGGCAGTTCGCCACGATGGTAGTACTGTGCTGCCAATACCATCGCTTCACACGTCGGTAGAACAAACACCTTTTTTGGATACTTCTTGTTCAGCGCACCGACAATTTTTCCGTAGGTCACATGCTTTTCTTTACCGAGCCGAGCAATTGTCTCGGCTGTGAGTGCGTCTTCATTCTTCGGGATCTCGCTCAGTTGTCCCAACTGGGGCCAGGCATCGGAAAGATAGAACTTCATCTGCGGGCTGTGTTTTAGGCAGAAGTCGATCCAGCACGAATAGTAGGCCGCGCGATCGTCATAGTATGGTCCCCACATCATGATATCCCACTGTGCGTTAGCAATCGAAGCCAACAACTTCGGCGTGGGTTGACCATCAAACTTGAAGATGCCGTTTTCCTGTTCCCACTTGTAGCGTGCGCTGCCCGTAACACCGCCACCAGTGTGTGTGACCAGCGGCGGCTGCTTGAAACCGGCAGCACGGGTGATCACGGGAAACGTCTTATAGCCAGGCGCCATGAAACTGTGACCGGTGCCGACAATTCTCAGCGAACCGTCGGTCGGTTTGGCGTAGGAAGTGACTGCCCTGCGGTTACCTCTTAACGACTTCGCATAGATCGCCTCAATCTCTTTCGGAGTCCGATAACACACTGCATGGTCGGGGAACCGATCGGCGAGCCAGCCGCGATCGACATTCAGCGTCTGGCCGAAAACGAATCCATCGCCGAGCAGCAGCACGAGACAGACCAGCAGCAATTTATTTTTCATCTTGCGAGACTCTCGACGGAGGGACGTACGATTTTATTCTCTTCGGCTGGCATAAACCGGTTCGGCAACCTGACCATTCTACTAGTTTACCTTCGGTTTGGCTGTCTTCCTTTGGGGCGAGCGCAGCTTCCAGTTCGGGTCCGGCTCATGCAACTTGTCCATTAGTTTGGTGGCGTGTTGGATCAGGTCGGGCCGGCGTTTGGCGTAATCATTTTTCTCGGAGGCGTCATTCGACATGTCGTACAACTCGATTGGGCCGCTGAACATCGGTTTGCGGATCGCTTTCCACTTGCCGAAGCGAACGGCCTGAGCGGAACCGCGTTCGTAGAATTCCCAATACATATTCGACTTGCGGCTCCATCGCTTATCCCGCGGTCGACCGCGGAGTGTGGCCGCAAAACTGTCACTGTCGAGATCGACCGGCGTTTGGACACCGGCCAACTCGGCGGCGGTGGCCAACATGTCGCCGAAGTACCAATGGGCATCATCGTGACTGTCCGTTGGAATCGTGCCGGGTTGCCATGCGATCGTCGGGACGCGAATTCCGCCCTCGGTGAGGTCCCGCTTGACACCCCGCAGCTGGCCATTGGAATCGAAGAAATCGGCTTTGTGCCCGCCTTCTTGATGCGGGCCATTGTCGGACGTGAAGATCACCACGGTATCCTTGGCGATTTCAAGTTCGTTGAGCAGATCTAGAATGCGGCCCGTATCGCGATCGATGTTGTGGATCATCGCCGCGAATCCCTTTTCCGGTTCAGGCCAGTCTTTGGCGGCGAACTCTCCGAGATCGGGGACTTCCATGCCCTTGTTACCCGCCTCGTTGTTGGCGTGCGGCACGTTCATCGCAAAGTACAGAAAGAACGGTTGTTTTTGGTTTTTGCGAATGAACCTCAACGAGTCCTCTATAAACAGGTCCGGTGCGTACTCTTCTCTCTTGATCGCGACGCCGCGTCCGGCTTGTGGCAACTTCGGGTTCTGCCACTGTTTCCACTTTGCCGCGACAACGTTATTCAACGGCACGACCTTTCCGTTGCGGATTAGAAACTCGGGATAAAAATTGTGGGCATGCCACATGTTGACGTAGCCGAAGAAGTGACCGAAGCCGACGTCATTCGGATTGGTAAAATTGTCAGGTGTCCCCACGCCCCACTTACCGATACACGCCGTCGCGTAACCCGCTTCTTTGAGCACCGACGCGATGGTGGGTTGACCCGGTTGAATCACGATCGGCGCCGTCGAGTTACCTCGCACCACGGTGCGACCCATGTGCTTGCCGGTCAGCAGAACACTTCGCGACGGCGCGCAAACCGTACAGCCAGCGTAGAACTGAGTGAAACGCATGCCCTGTTTGGCCATCGCGTCCAGTCGTGGTGTCTTCAACGTTTTCTGGCCAAAGCAACCGAGGTCACCGTAACCGAGATCGTCGGCGAGGATAAGAATGATATTAGGTGGCCGTTGAGTTTCCGCATCTGATGCGTGAACAACCGCAGCTATCGACAACAGAGGTAAGAGTCCAGCAAGAAGGACGGTTTGTGTTGAGATCAGCACTTCGATTCCCTTGGTGATGGCTTTTTCGATCGACGTGAATATGAGCCTCAGTATCGATGCGTAACGCCAACGGGTCAAATACACCTAAACGAGGCTACAATACAAGCACGAAGCGGCAGCGAACGCGGCCGAAGCATGTAGCCGTGGGCGCAGCCCACGGAATGCGCACAGCGTCACTCCTCTAAACCGTCGCGGGCAATTGATACGGTGCGCGCTGCGGTCGATCGAGGTACGAATTGGCCTCAGCGTCGTCGGGGAAGGTCTCTCGCCGCGGATCCCACCGTAGTCGGCGGCGTGAGTGTCGAGGCTGCCGGACTGGTCGGATTCGCCCTTTTTCAATGGCTCGCTGGAACGTTGTATTTGATGACTCGCTTCGTCATCAACTACAAGCCACGTGCACAGACAATCCCATCTCCGACACCTCAGACAACTCAGACGTCAGGCCCGATGGCTCCCATTGCGCCTACGATCACGCCTCGTCGCTTGTAAGGTGTTTGGAGTGCGGTGACTTGTCACCGCTTTTTTTCTAGAACTGACTTGAACCAAGTAATCCGTGATCTCCACCCTACACACTTCCTTGACAAATGACCGTTGACAAATAACTCATGACAAATCGAGCGCCACGCACTACGGCGCCTTGGCTGTGATCGTAGGTGATACACACCACGCCAAACTTTCGCTTATACTGGCGTCGGCTCCATCACGTTATTCGCCGCTGAGGAATTCCCATGCGATTTCTAATGAACGTTCTTGTCGCGTTCAGTTTCTGTTCTTCTTCAGCGGTGTCGCCCGCTGCGGAAGCGGGTAGCGTTGAGTGGGAAAGAGATTATGCCAAAGCAGTTGCGGAAGCAGGCCGGACGGGCCGACCGATCTTCCTTGTCTTTCGCTGAGAGAAGTGACGGGATTGCTCCCATTTTGACGAGCAGGTTGTTCGTCTAGACCAAGACTTGGCTGAGTTGGCTGACCAGTTTGTGCTGGCGCGGATCGTGAACATGCGGGGCGTGGACTTAACGACATTTGATTTCGACTACGACCTGACGTGGCAGGCGTTCTTCCTGAACTCGAACGAGCACGTCTACGGCCGTTACGGCGGACGCGACGAAGGACCTGCCGAAAAAGGACTTTCCATCGCGGCCCTCAAGTACGCCATGCGGGCCGCGCTGGCCAAGCACGGCAGCGATGGCTATGCACAGCCGGAACGATTGAAAAAAGACGTACGCCAAGTCGAGCAATTCGCGGCCGCGCGACGTGTCAAGAATGACGCGTGTATTCATTGCCACCAGGTCCACGACTTCCGCCGTGAACAGCTGATGCGGGCAGGCAAGTGGTCGCGTGACGAGGTTTGGGTCTATCCGCCACCGGAGAACATTGGCCTGACACTCGATGAAAAACAGGGCGATCGAATCCAAGCGGTGAAAGCTGACTCGCCCGCGAGCGGCGCTGGGCTGCGTGCCGGCGACGTGATCGAATCACTAGGCGATTGCCCGATCGCTTCGTACGGCGATGTGCAATACACGCTGCACCATGCTCCGAAGACCGGCAAACTGACTATCGTCTGGCACCGCGATGGAGAAAAACGACGCGGCGATCTGATGCTACGCGACGGCTGGCGAGAATCCGACATCTCTTGGCGCGGATCGATGTGGGGACTCGAACCTCAAGCCTTCGTGTACGGCCAAGACTTGACGATGGCCGAGAAACGCGAACTCGGGCTTTCGGCGATGCGGCTGGCCTTTCGGCAAGGCAACTTCGTGCCGCCGGAATCACGCCGCGCCGGCATCCGAGCCCGCGACATCATCTTGGGCATCGACGGCCAGAAAATGGAAATGAAAATGTTGCAGTTCAACGCCCTGATTCGCAACGGAATGCGACAGGACATTTCGATGGAGCTGACATCGAGGATCAAGAAGTAACACAGTTATACTGCGGCGCGAGCCGGTTGCTTTTGAGCATCGAGTTGTATATTATCGACATTTGTAGAGGCTATGCGCGTCGTGAAGGGGTATGCGAAGTTCGCTCCAAATGAGTGAACTCAAGCGTACCCGTTCTTGTGACGCCACCCATGCTCTAGGCAACCAATCAAGTCTTTGGAATAGGGTGGTTCCAACGACGCAAGGTGCGGGGATGTATAGCCCGCCACCCGCCGTCCATAAATAACACCGGAGTCCTTATGCGAATAACCTTTTTGCTGCTTGTCCTCGCTGCGATCGGCTGCGGCAAAGTTTCGACTTCACTTCCGTCGCCAGCTAACCCACCGACGGGCCAATCGCTCCGCGAAGCGAGAAGCGGTTTTGTTACGCAAATCGTAAGTTCTGGTGAATCGTACGGTGCCCCCGACACTCCAACTGGAAGCGAGTTCGAGTTGATTCGCTATCAGTCGCCCGCAGGTCTACTGGCCGCGTACCTAACCACCGACCCGGGCGACAGCCAGAAACACCCAGCGATCGTGTGGATTACGGGCGGTGACAACAATTCGATCGGCGACGTCTGGACTCCAAGTGATCGGGGCAATGATCAATCGGCTAGTGCTTTCCGACGGGAAGGTATCGTTATGATGTTTCCTTCTCAGCGTGGAGGAAACAATAATCCCGGTCGGCGGGAAGGGTTCTATGGAGAAGTGGATGACATTCTTGCCGCCACCGATTATTTGGCCGGCTTACCTTATGTCGACCCCGATCAAATTTACCTGGGTGGACACAGTACTGGCGGAACGATGGTCATGCTTGTCGGGGCTTGTACCGATCGGTTCCGTGCCGTTTTCGCGCTCGGACCCGTTGCGGCAGCCGCTCAGTATGGAGGCGAATACGTTTACTGCAATCCGAACAACGAGAGCGAAATGGTGCTGCGGTCGCCTCTCTATTGGCTGCACTGCGTGAAGAGTCCCATGTATGTATTCGAAGGGGCGGAAAACGGAAACTGGGATGCGATTCAAAACATGGTGGATGAGAATTCGAATCCAGAAGTTCAATTCTTCAAGGTTCCCGGGCATGATCACTTCAGCGTGATCGCTCCACTTACGGAAAAACTAGCGACTCAAATCGTCGCGGGAAAAATCAAAATCACCCAGCAGACGGTGCAAGGATTGCGGTGAAGGATCGCATTTAACTGGATCCCCACGGTCGGCGCGATATGCTCGACGGATGGTCGACCGAATTACAGCACGGTCAAAGCAGTTGTCGACCTTCCCGGAGTCGGAACAGGTCGTTGTTGCATACGCCAATCTAGCCATCCGTGAAATAATTGAGGGGCCATATCGGGTCATCTATCGACTCAAACCGCAAGCTGTAGAAGTTCTTGCGATGATTCACGGTGCACATACGCTGCCTCCGGCGCCGTCAGCAATGTAGCCGGTTTGTCGACAGCCAACAAAGCACCGTCCGCTAACGCGGGATGCCGTTGATGGGCCACCTCGCCCAGCCTATCATTGTTCATGAACCCGATGCTGCGATTTTGCCTTCGTTGGCCACGGCGTCGGATGTACTAAACCGTTGGGCGCCGAGTATGGCAATGAACTCCCCGAGACAATGCGCGGATTGCGGTGGTGAGCTCGAAATGGGGTTTGTGCCCGACGTTTCTGTGACGGTCGCTCAGCAATCGTCATGGCATCGTGGGGAACATGACAAGACATCCAGATCCAGTTCTGGAGATTTCGACTACACCTGGACGGTGTCGAAGGAATGCCAGAGTTTGGACGCGTGCAGCAGAGGCAGGTCGAGCGGTGGTCTTTACCGTTGATCTCTGATGGGCGGCACTGGGCCGGGTAGTTGCCAAACAAAAAATCAACCGGCACAGGGCCGGTGGGTTTTCAAGTTGTAATCCAGCGGCACTGATAACCAAAAAAAAGGACTCACGTCGGTTCGACGTAAGTCCTCGTTCGTTTCAAGTGCGGGCGAGAGGACTCGAACCTCCACGGGGTTAACCCCCACTAGGCCCTCAACCTAGCGCGTCTGCCAGTTCCGCCACGCCCGCAAATGCGATCTCGGAATTGAGCTGCAGTTTATTTGATTTCGTTGAGGCGTCAAGACGAGGCAGCCACAACGTTTACGTCTTGGACGGTCGGCGAGTGAGGGCGATGATCGTGGCGTCAACCGGTTGCCTGGCGCCGCAATGAGTGAGCCAAGCGGCCCGTAATCGCTCGACGACCGCCGATGCCGAACGGTGCGCCGATCGATCGATGGAACTGAGTCGTTTTTCGAATGGAATGCCAACCGAGTTTTCGGCGGTGGCGAAATTGGGAGAGGCCAACAACAGTGTTTGCCCCTGTCTCAACGTGAGCCGGCCGCGGGTAAACTGTGAAAGATCGTCCTGGCCGACGGCCGGACCATGCGACTCCAACTTACGGGCCTCCTTAGCCAATAGATGGTAGGCCCTCGCTTCCCCAGCGAGGACCAACTCACACGTCGCCTTCTCCGGTATCGCTTTAGCGAGCGCAAACGACGCGACTCCGTCATCGGGAGACGTTTGCCAAAGCGCCTCGTTGATGCGGCGAATGACGTCGTCGATTTGCAGCGGCATATCGATCAGGCACCTCAACGCCACCTGCAAACTAGCGGCGCTAGACGACGCCAACAAGGGCGTGCCGGTGGCCGCGACAATTGCCGAGAACAGACTACCGTCACTGGTCACACCCCAATCGTGCATGGTACCTCCAAGCGACTCGGTCTGAGTCGACCAAGCGGCAATCTCCCAGCCGTCCACATCGGGCTTCACCGTTGGAGTGCAGTCGGCCTGATGTTGTGCATAGCACTCCACTTGATCTCGCAACTTGTGCAGCGAAATCCCCTCTTCGATAAGGATCTCGCGTTCCAAGTCAGCGGCAATTCGCCCCGACACGATCTCGATGATGTTCGTTTCCATGGGGCTGAAATCGCGAGAATGCTCGCAGGCCATCCACAATGTACCGAGCGGCATGGTGGGGCTGGAGACGGGGACACAGACGGCCGAGCCGCCCGAGATTGGCGCCATCCAATACTCCATCATCATCGGACTATCGAGCACGACCGCGTGGCCCAACAAGGCCTCTAGATCAGCAACGCTGCCGCGGAGCTCTCTCGGCGGGTCCAGAATACACTGTGGTGCCAGGCCCCAATGCGATCGCAACTTCAATTCCGACGTCGCATCATCCAACATGTAGACAGCCGCCGAATGACAATTCACCGCCTCGGCCCCACCGCGAAGCACGGCTTCCAATCGTTCGGCCAAATGTCTCTCTTCATCGGGTTGCGGACTGACCGGCACGCAGGATGCGAGTTCCGCCTCACGTCGCCGCAGCGCTCGTCGCGTGGCGTCGAGTTCCTGGTAGACATCGACAAACGTTGCGGCCAGTTCCTGAGCAACGCGCCGCTCAAGGCGGCGATTGGGCATCCCCTCGACCTCCTTCAGATTCACCAATTGCGGCGAAGTCAAGGAGGATTTTGAATCGGCAGGTACCGCCTCGAGTTTCCAACCCGTGGCGTTGGCAAACTGATGTCGGAAGGAACGCCAGGCGCCAATAATCGAATCGGTCTCAGCAGCCACATCGCGTTTTTCAACGTGCAGCCGCAAGTATTCGGGAATCTCTTTTTCCACCGCTGGGCCTTTGTGCGAGTCGGAGAAGGTTGGCCGATCCTTGGATCGCATACGCTAGTTGTCCTTAATCGCCGTTACGATATCTGAGACCGCCTGTCGACCATCACCAAACAACATCAGGGTGTTGTCGGCGGCGAACAATGGGTTCGGAATTCCGGCAAACCCTGGACTGAGGCTGCGTTTGATCACGATGACTGTACGCGCTTTGTCCACATCAATGATGGGCATGCCAGCAATTGGGCTCTCGGGGTCGGTCTTGGCAATTGGATTTACGACATCGTTCGCCCCAATAACAATCGCCACATCGACTGTTTCCATCGTCGGGTTGATGTCGTCCATCTCTTTGAGTTTGTCATACGACACATCCGCTTCCGCAAGTAGAACGTTCATGTGACCGGGCATCCGGCCAGCCACCGGATGGATCGCATACTCGACTTGCGCCCCGGCCTCTTCGAGCAATTTGGCCATATCTCGCACAACGTGCTGAGCTTGCGCGACCGCCATGCCGTACCCCGGCACGATCACCACTCGTTGAGCACCATCGAGAATCATGGCCACGTCATCGGCCGAAGTACTGCGAACGTTCGCGTACACTTCATCGACGTCCATCGACACGCTGCCACCACCACCCATACCGCCGAACAGCACGTTGGCCAGTGACCGATTCATCGCCTTACACATCAGTTGTGTCAGGATGATACCGGAAGCACCGACCAGCGATCCGGCGATGATCAGCAGGTTGTTATCAATCACGAAGCCAGTCGCCGCTGCAGCGAGGCCCGAGTACGAATTTAAGAGAGCGATTACGACGGGCATATCAGCACCGCCAATCGAGTTGACAAGCAATACGCCGAGTGCCAGGGCGACGAGGACGATCAATACGTACAACCACGCAATTCCCGTGGCCATCCCCGAGATCAGCAGCAGCAGCAAGACGGCCAGCGCACCGTTGATCATGTGTTGTGAAGGGACCGGAAACGGCTTTTTGAACGCTTTGAGTTCTTGGAGCTTCCCAAAGGCAACGAAGCTACCGGAAAACGTCACCGCGCCGATCAGTCCAGAAACGGCCGTGGCAAGTAGTCCTTCCCACCCTGGCTCGCTGTTGCTCAACAGGGCCCCACCGGCGACAAAGACCGAGGCGAAGCCGCCAAAGCCATTGAACAATGCAACCAGTTGAGGCATCGACCTCATTTTGATTTTGACAGCGACAACGCTGCCGATGATCGCGCCCAATAGGATGCCGACGCCAATGTAAATGTATCCGACCACTTCACTGGACATCAACGCTACCACGACCCCAAAGGCCATGCCGGTCGCCGCAAGCCAATTGCCCATGACCGCAGTGCGGGGATGCGCCATCCGTTTGAGGCCGAAAATAAACATCACGGCCGCTAGGAGGTAGGCGAGTTTGCTGAGTGAAGGGTCCACGTCTATCCGCTCCGACTATCGTTTTTGGAACATCGCCAACATGCGATGCGTGACCAAGAATCCGCCGACCACATTGATGGTCGCCAGTAACACGGCTAGGAAACCGAGGAACGAGGAGACCCCACCAGTTGCCGAGCCTGCGACAATCACCGCGCCGACCACCGTGATGCCGCTAATCGCGTTGGAACCCGACATGAGCGGCGTGTGCAATGTGGGCGGGACTTTGGTGACCACTTCAAATCCCACAAAGATGGCCAGTACGAACACGGTCAAGCTGGTCATCATGTCGACGCCCATTTTCGCTCCGCTGCCAGTTGCGACGGGCTTCTTCTGCTCTGCATCTTCCGGATTTTTTTTGGTCGGCGTCTTTTCCGGGGCGGAGTTGGTCTGTTGCACGCCCGGCGTAGATTCGTCGCTCGGACTATCAGGCAACTTTTTCGCCAGCGCCTGACTCCAAGCGATCGTCAACAGAGTGAAGATCGCCAACAGTGGCAGACTTATGAGTAAGGTAGAGCTTTTCATCGTTCCATCTCTTAGAACGTCCGTGGTCAATGCTTAGGTTCGGTCGTCTCATTGGCTGGACTGGGCAAATCGTCATCGTCACTGTCGTCATCTGTTTCTGCATCTTCGGCGACGTCTACGTTCTCATCCTCGGTGCTTTGTCCAGCTGTAAGATCGCCCACATCCAGTCGATCGTCACTATCGTCTGCGTCCGGCGAACCGACTTGTTGTTCTTTGTCACCGTTTGGTTCTTGGTTGGGCTCCGCCTCCGCGTCCTCCGCTTGAACTAGAGGCGGCAGGTTGAGGATCGATCGCAACCGCTCGTGCACGACATCCCCGTCGTCTACTACGAGCGTATCGCGAATGATCTCGTCCGTTAGATCAATTTCCAGCTTGCCATCCTTGATCATGTTCAGCAGGAACTTGGTAACGTTGTTGGAGAACATCTGACTGGCGTGCAGTGGAACTTCAGCCGGCAGATTCGTTGGACCCAGGATGGTGACACCGTCGTGCACAACCCTCTGATCTGCCTGAGTCACCTCACAGTTCCCACCCCGTTCTGCAGCTAGGTCGACAATGACCCCGCCAGCCTGCATACCTTCCACTGCCTCGCGAGTGATAAGCCGCGGTGAAGGCCTTCCCGGAATCGCAGCGGTAGTAATGACAATGTCACTCTCCGCCACAACGCTAGCCATCAATTCACGCTGCCGACGATAGAAATCTTCGTCCATCGCTTTGGCATAACCGCCTTGCCCCTCGGCGTCGTCAGAAGGCAATTCCAACTCGACGAATTTTGCCCCTAGACTCTCGACCTGTTCACGACATGCGGCCCGGACGTCGTACGCTTGCACCACGGCGCCAAGGCGGCGCGCGGTAGCAATCGCTTGGAGTCCTGCCACGCCAGCTCCGATCACAAACGCGCGGGCAGCGGACAAAGTGCCAGCAGCGGTCATCATCAGCGGGAACATCTTGGGTAGTTCGACCGCGGCCAACAGGACCGCTCGATACCCCGAAATCGTCGCCATCGAGGAGAGGATATCCATGGTTTGGGCGCGGGTGATGCGTGGAATCAACTCCAACGCAAACAGCCGCACCCCCGTCTCGGCGATCCGCAATGCCGCCTCGGGTGCCCCCAGCGGATCGGCCGAACCAATGAGTATCTTCCCCGCGGATAATTGCGAAAGGTCGTCCGCACCATACTCAGGGTTAGCCCCCAGGGTGCGAACCTGAAGAATCACATCAGCTGCAAACGCCTCGTCCCGGCTGCGGGCGATCATAGCTCCAGCAGCCGTGTACGATTCATCCGCGATCCCGGCGCGCTCCCCTGCAGCGGTTTCCACCAACACTTCGCAGCCCGACTTCGCCAACTTCCCAACACTTGCGGGAACGAGGGCGACTCGCCGCTCACCCGGAAACGTTTCTTTGATGACAGAGACTCTCATAAAAAAAATCTGCCTTCACAGTTTTTGCGTAGGGTGAGGTGAAGCACTGGCGTACCAACATGATCCGCCAGTCTTGCAACGAATCGGTCGCAGAGTGGTGAAGGGTTGAAGATTGGCCAAAGGGGGCAGGAAAGAGCGACTGCAGCGGTGAGGCCGAGAATGCGGCGTTTAACGGATGGGAGCTATTAAAGTTGAGCGACCAATCGGCAAAAGAGTCGGTAAATCGACTTGAAGGTCTCGCTAAGAAGCATTAAATTGTGTGTTTCCACATGCCGTCCGAATTTGCCGCGACAAGTCGCTTAGACTGTTAAAGCGAGTACACGAAAGCACTTAGGGAATAAACTCGAATTTCACAAGTTACCGTCAATGGCGCGGAAAGAGGCTTGTGACACCTGAATACTGTCAATTTTTGGAGAATCATGGTGGTTTCCTCTCGAACCTACGCAGCCAAATCGGGCGACGTAGTAGCGAAATGGTGGATAGTGGATGCGACCGACAGCATCGTGGGCCGGATGGCCAGCGACATCGCGGTCGTGTTGATGGGCAAACATCGTCCGACCTATTCGCCTCACATTGATACGGGTGACTTTGTCGTCGTGACGAACGCCGACAAGGTCGCTTTTACCGGGAAAAAATGGGAACAGAAGAAGTACACCTGGTACACGGGCTACCCGGGACAACGGTCGGAAACGGCCGAGAAACGCCGCGAAAAGAAACCGGAGATGATCCTCATTGAAGCGGTACGGCGAATGCTGCCCAAGAACAAATTGGGACGCAAGATGTTATCCAAGCTGAAAGTCTACGCCGGCCCGGATCACCCTCATCAGGCACAACAGCCAGAGCCCCGAGACTTTGGCGTCAAGATCAAGAGCTAACACGGACAACCGAGGCGATACGAAATGATGCAAGTGAAACGCGACAAAATCAATGGTGACGCTTTGGGTACCGGGCGAAGGAAGTCTTCCGTGGCTCGCGTACGCATTCGTGCGGGTTCCGGAACAATCACGATCAACCAGAAACCGATCGAAGATTACTTTCCGCTGATCGCCGACCGGCAGCAGATTCTGCAGGTCCTCGAGACGGTCGATAAGAAAGACGAAGTTGATGTGATCATTCGAGTGAACGGCGGTGGCACCACGGGTCAAGCCGGTGCCTGCCGCATGGGAATCGCCCGCGCTTTGATCGCCTACGACGCGGAGCTGTTCGAACCACTCCGCGACGGCCGTTACCTCACGCGTGACGCTCGAATGAAAGAGCGTAAGAAGCCCGGTCTTCACGGTGCCCGCCGCGGGACGCAGTTCTCGAAACGTTGATTTCGTGGACGGCTCAACCAACCACAAGAACTCACCGCAAGGTGAGTTCTTTTTTATGCCTAAAGTGGGTCAACTCATGCGTTTTCTGGCTCGATCGTCGAGCTCATGGAGCCTTTACAGCGAGCAATCAGATCATCCTTGCCGTAGGAGTGGATCTGTTCCATCTTGAGTTCAGCGTGCTCTTTCGTGGTTGTCAGGCAGATCGCTCGGCCCGATGAATCGACCTCTTTGGCGATCTTGAAACCCATTTCAATCTGGTGCCCAAAAACCCTCTGCATCATCCGTATGACGTACTCGTACGAATGGTCGTTGTCATCCCACAGGATGACGCTATATCGGGGCTGCCGCTTCGGCTTCTGATTGTTCTTGACCGTTTTTTCGGTCTGAACCATCACATCCTCGCCGGACATAATCAGCTCTCCTGCTTTTTAGTGATAGGGCGGTATTCGTGAACGGATCAAGCTATTGAGCTGGAATCGTCGTCCGCACGAGGATCGCGACTGTACCGCAAAGGAACTCTGGAAACGCCATGACGCGGGTTGGTGATATGCCGACCGCCTATGGAGCATTATATTAAAGTCACCACCGATTAGGAAAGGAAATCTCGATGCAGGAATTGGACGGGTTTCTCGAGGAACACCGTGATCGTTTTTTGCAAGAGTTGTGCGAGTTATTGCGAATCCCAAGCGTTAGTACGGACAGCCGACACGCCGAAGATGTTCGCTCGGCTGCGGTCTGGGTCGCGAAACAGCTGGAAGGCCTTTCGTTGTCAACGAAGGTCATCGAGACAGAGGGACATCCGATTGTCTACGCCGAATCGCCGCCCGTCGAAGGAGCGCCGACTGTCTTGGTCTACGGCCATTACGACGTCCAGCCACCCGAGCCAATGGACGAGTGGATTACGCCTCCGTTCCAGCCCGATATTCGCGACGGCAATGTTTACGCCCGGGGGGCCACCGACGACAAAGGGCAGATGTTGACTCACATCAAGAGTGCCGAAGTCTGGATGCGAACTAAGGGCTCGTTACCTCTGCAGATCAAGTACTTGATCGAAGGCGAAGAAGAAGTCGGTAGCGCCAACGTGTACAAATATCTGGCCGAAAACAAGGAACAATTGGCATGTGACGTCGTGGTGATCAGCGACTGCAGCCAATTCGCGCCTGGTCAACCGGCGATTACTTACGGTTTGAAGGGAATCGCATACTTCGAGCTGCGAGTAACGGGTCCCAGACAAGATCTCCATTCGGGCACCTTTGGCGGCTCGGTCACGAACCCGGTGAACGCACTGTGTCGAATCCTGACCGCGTTGGTGGACGGTGATGGTCGCATACAGATCCCGGACTTTTACGACGATGTCGTGGGGCTCACGGACCCTGAACGCAGGCAGTTTGCATCACTCCCGTTCGACGAACGCGGATTCATGGAGAAACTAGGTGTTTCAGAACTGTTTGGCGAGTCGGGGTTCTCGACTTTGGAGCGACGATGGGCGCGGCCAACGTGCGACATCAATGGGATTTGGGGTGGCTACCAGGGCGAAGGAGAAAAGACCGTACTCCCGGCCAAGGCGACGGCCAAGTTCAGTTTTCGGCTAGTACCCAAACAGGACCCGCACAAAGTGGCCGACCAGCTGGAAGCGTTCATTGCCGAAATCTGCCCTCCCGGAGTGGAAGCCGAACTGGTCCGTATGCACGGTGCCTGTGGATACGTCACGTCGCTGGACAGCCCCTATGTGACCGCCGCCACCAAGGCGATTGAACAGGGGTTCGGTCGATCACCCGTCTTCATTCGCGAAGGCGGCTCGATTCCGATTGTCACCGCATTTCAGGAACAGCTCGATGTCGAGTCGTTGCTACTCGGCTGGGGTTTGGACGACGACAACACCCACAGTCCCAACGAAAAGTTCTGCCTGGCCGATTTCCAACGCGGGATCAAGGCCAGCACCTATCTGTGGCGAGAATTGGCCAAGATCTCGAACGACTAACTTCCATCTACACGAAAGCCACGACGAGAAACGATGCTTGATCGAAAATTCATTGTTGATAACGCTGACGCCGTCCAGCAAAACTGCCAGAACCGCGGTGTCACGGCCGATGTGGCAAAGTTGGTGCAACTGGAACAAGAGCGTCGCGAGAAATTGAACGACGTTCAGGATCTGAATCGGCAAGCCAACGAAAAGGCCAAGTCGATCGGTAAGGAAAAGGATCCCGACAAACGGCAAGCGATCATCGAAGAGGGGCGACGTCTCCGCGACGCAAAAGACAAGGTGCAGCAGGAGCACGATACGCTGGAGAAACAAACCGCCGCCATTCAAAACGGCATTCCCAACATGTCGCACCCAGACGTTCCGATCGGGGAAGATGACAAATCGAATTTGGAGATTCGCCGCGGTGCGACAGCTATTCCCGAGTTTTCTTTTCCAATCAAAGACCACGTGGAAATCGGCGAGACGCTCGACCTGATCGACTTCGAGTCGGGAGCTCGAGTTGCCGGATCTGGATTCTACTTCCTCAAAAATGAAGCCGTGCTGCTCGAGCTGGCCTTGCAACAATACGCTGTGCAAGAGCTGGTCGCGGAGGGTTTCACGCCAGTCGTAACGCCCGATCTGGCCGCAACCGAGATTCTTCATGGAACGGGATACATTCCACGTGGACCGGAAACTCAGATTTACAGTATTGAAAATTCGAATCTCAATCTGGTGGCGACCGCCGAAATTACATTGGGTGGCATGCTTGCTGGCCGTACCGTCGACTCCGCCGATCTGCCGCTGAAAATGTGTGGTATCAGCCACTGTTTTCGCACGGAAGCAGGGGCGGCGGGCCGCGCGTCACGGGGGCTATTCCGGGTTCACCAATTCACAAAGATCGAGATGTTCGCCTTTACACTTCCCGATCAGAGCACCCAGATCTTGGAGGAGTTTTGCGACCTCGAGTGCCAGATTTTCGACGGTTTAGCAATCCCGTATCGAGTGGTCGACACGGCCACCGGTGACCTGGGCGGCCCCGCGTATCGCAAATACGATTTGGAGGCCTGGATGCCCGGTCGTGGCGATGGTGGTCAGTGGGGTGAGGTTACTAGCACGTCGAATTGCACCGACTATCAAGCTCGGCGACTTAACGCTCGGTACAAATTGAAAGGCACCAAGGGAACGCACTTCCTCCACACACTGAACGGCACGGCGATTGCAATCAGTCGAGCATTGATCGCGATCCTGGAAAACTATCAGCAGGAGGATGGCAGTGTTGGTGTTCCCAAGGTGTTGCAACCATGGGTGGGAAAGGAAACCATTCGAGTTTAGCCACAATCCTCTGAGGTATGCTCATGGCATTCCAACTCTCGCTCAACACAAGCACGATTCGTACCACGCCAATCCTCGACAAGATCCGCATCGCAGCGGATGTGGGGTTTACCGCCATCGAGTTGTGGCACGACGACATCGATCAGTTCGTCAGCTGTGGTGGTTCTCTTGAAGAGATCTCTACCGAATTGTCGCGGAGCGGCTTGACTCTGGCGACGACTATTTACCTGGGCGATTGGTTTGACAGTCAGGGCGAGTCCTTCAAACGGGCATGGCAGGAATGCCGTCGTCGCATGGAGCAATCAGCCCAATTGGGATCGCGTTACATTATCGCCGGACCACCGGGCGGTGAAGCAGACTATCAACTCGGCGCATCGCGATACCGCGAATTACTGGAACTGGGGAAGGAGATTGGTGTGACTCCAGCGATGGAGTTCTTGGGCTTCGTCGACCAGCTCAATACGATCGAAGACGCCATATCGATCATTGAAGGGGCCGATCACCCGCTCGGCTGTACTGTGCTTGATCCGTTCCACATCTATCGTGGCGGAGGCACCGTGGAGTCGATTGCAAAGTTGACTCAATCCCAAATTGCGATCGCCCATTTCATGGATACTCTGGATAGTCCACAACGCGAACAGCAACACGATGCTCATCGCGCGTATCCCGGAGACGGTTGTTTCGACCTCGTACGGTACCTGACATTGCTAGAGCTAGTCGGCTACGAAGGGCCGATTTCACTAGAGCTCTTTCGCGAGGACTTGTGGGCGGCGGATCCTGTCGCGGTTTGCCAAACCGGATTCAGAAAAATGCAAGCGGTCGTCGACCAGGTAGGTCACTGACTTCCGTTGTGAGGGCTACCCTCTACACGGGCGTCTGCGAGTTTGACCCGGTTGCATCGACTGCGATCGGTGGCGGAGCGACAGCACCGGCCGACGACATGTAGATCTGTCCCATGATGTCGTGTAGATCGAAGGAATAGTGCCACGTCGGATAGTGCTTCTGGAACTTGCGTGTATCGCTTACGTACCAGATGTGGTCGCCTATTCGATTGTCGTCCGTGTAAGTCACGTTCATCTTGTTGCCGGTAAACTGCTCGCAAATCTTGATCGCCTCTTGCATCGAACAGTTGCTATGTCGACCGCCGCCGGCGTTGTATACCTCTCCCGGACGAGGGTTTTGGAAATAGTGCCAGAACATGTTGACCAGATCGAATGAATGGATGTTGTCGCGAACCTGCTTCCCCTTGTAGCCAAAGACTGTATACGGTTTTCCAGTCACCGCACATTTCATCAGGTAAGAGAGGAAGCCGTGCAGTTCGGCACCTGAATGGCCAGGTCCAGTCAGACAGCCTCCCCGGAAACAAGCTGTATTCATGTCGAAATAGCGGCCGTATTCTTGAACCAAAACGTCGGCAGCCAACTTGAATGCGCCGAACAGAGAGTGCTTGGTCTGGTCTACCGACAGATGTTCGTCGATTCCATGTTCAAAATACGGATGGTCTCGATCGATTTCCCACCGCTCATCCAGTTCCACCAACGGCAGGCTATTGGGATTATCCCCGTACACTTTGTTGGTCGATGTAAAAATAAATGATGCGTCGGGACAGTGCTTTCGAGTGTTTTCGAGCAGCACGAGAGTTCCCGTCGCATTGACCGAAAAATCACAGTAGGGATCTCGAGCAGACCAATCGTGTGAAGGCTGAGCCGCCGTATGAATCACCGCCTTGATGTCCGTGCCGTATTTGGAAAACACGTCGCCAATGGACTCGTCGTCGCGGATGTCGATTTTGTAGTGGGTGTAGTCGTCAATTGTTTCTTCCAACCGACGGCGACTCCAGTCGGTCGAGGCCTCGGGCCCGAAAAAATGAGCTCTCATATCGTTGTCAATTCCGACAACTTGAAACGCTTTTCCACTAAAAAAACGAACCGCCTCGGCTCCAATGAGCCCGGCAGCGCCAGTAACGAGTACGACGGACATAAAATTCACCTGCTGGACAACCGTATTAGCGAAGACCTCAACTGGGACCCCTCTTCTAAAGGTTGCCCGAAAACAGAACAGGGCAAGTCAGGGGACTCGCATAGGACGTTAGGTCTATGGAAGGAATCCCGACCGTATCGATCGTAGCGGTAGGAACGGCTGCGCATCGTTGGCTTGTCGACCTAGTGCTTGTATTGCTTGGCTCTGGCAAAGACACTAGCGGAGCCAATGCCACGCGCTGTCCCCACCTTGGGTTGGGACGCTCGGCTCAAACAGCTATGCCGCATTCTAAACGCATCCGTTAAGACCGTGAAAATGAGATGACAAATGACAAATGACCATTGACCATTGACAAATGACAAATGACAAATGACAAATGACAAATGACAAATGACAAATGACAAATGA
>LWDU01040395.1_pt1 | contig 37037 bp, 29 predicted proteins | sample 727161 | NCBI WGS metagenome assembly LWDU01 (sample SAMN04566230, study PRJNA314399) | hydrothermal vent metagenome | isolation source: deep sea hydrothermal plume seawater | place: Mexico: Gulf of California, Guaymas Basin | collected 2004-07-11 | reverse complement strand
CGATCTAAATCCAGCTGGGCCGTTGGGAATGTCCGCGGCCCGCGTGACACTGCACGTAACCAATACCGCCACAAGCAACCGGAGGAGGGGGAAAGGTCTATACAAATTCATCTATGGTATCCAAGCACATTGAAACACCTCTTAAGCCGCCGATGCCATGTCAAGCTATAGCAAGGTTGTGGGATGCTGATCGGAAATCAGCTTACCAGGATTATACCTGACGCTACCAAGTTGAACCCATTGTATCTGAAAGGAGCCCCTATGCCTGTGGCATCTTAGGACGGCAGCACAACGGCTACGGCGTTTTCATGGATTCTCACCAGTGTCAGTCCAGACCTTAGTATCATAAAATCCACCACGTCGTCATTGGGCCATGCTAGCCCTGGCCGATACCCGTACGATCTTCACTTGACGACGTTGCAAGACGAGGACTTGATTTACTGATGAAAAAAACGTTGCTATTGATTTATTGCAGTTTGGCTTTTGCCCTTCCCGCATTTGCCGCCGACGGCAAGCCAAACGTCCTGCTTCTGATGGCGGATGATCTGAATACAGCACTAAGCGGGTTCGGACACCCCCAGTGCAAAACTCCCATGTTGGACCAACTGGCCAAGTCCGGCATGCGTTTTGAAAACATGCACTGCCAATATCCGGTTTGCGGAGCATCCCGCGCCTCACTGATGACCGGGCTCTATCCCTACAGTAACGGCATGCTGGGCAATCGTGGTGACTTGCGGGCGAACCTTCCCGATGTCGTGACCCTGTCCCAACTTTTCCGTCAGAACGGCTATCACGTCGGGCGAGTCAGCAAGATCTTTCACATGGGAATCCCGTTCGAGATCATCGCCGGTACTGCGGAACACGATGACCCGAAATCATGGGACGAGGTGATAAACGTCCAGGCTCCGGAACAGAATGCACCGGGGGTGAAGACGAACTGGTCCCCCAAGAACACGAGTTCGCAGTCGTTTACCGGCGTCAACGCAACGAGCGGCGATTTGGAACATGCCGACGGCATGGCTGCCGAAGCGGCGATAGAATTTCTGAAACGCAACCGCAAACGTCCCTTCTTTCTCGCTTGCGGTTTTGTCCGCCCTCATGTCCCACTGGTGGCACCCTCAAAGTATTTCGATACCTACGATCGTGAGGCGATGATTGCCCCCATCGTTCCAGAAGATGACTTGCAGGATGTCCCGAAAATCATCCGTGACTACAAGAGCAACAAGGGTTACGGCGTGACTCCCGAATTGCACAAAGGATTGCTGCAAGCCTACTATGCCAGCATTTCTTACATGGATACTCAAGTAGGCCGCGTCCTCAAGACGCTCGCTGAACTCGAACTGAGTGAAAACACGATCGTGATTTTCTCAAGCGACCACGGCTACCTGCTGGGACATCACAACAAGTTTCAAAAACAACACCTCTTCGAAGAAGCAACCCGCGTACCATTCATCATTCGTGTACCCTAGGCGACCCGGCAGATCACCGAGTTGGTCGACCTGTATCCGACCGTAGCCGAGTTGGCTGGACTGACTCCACCCGCCGACTTGCAGGGCCAGAGTCTGGTCCCTTTGTTGAGGAACCCTTCCACAAACAAGTGGACCAGAGACGATGCTTTCACCATCAGCCGCAGTGGTGGGGAGTCCATTCGCACTGCTGACTGGCGTTTTACTCAGTGGGGCTATGGAGCGAAGGGAGAGGAACTCTACGACCTCAAGAACGATCCCGGCGAGTTCACAAATCTGGCAACGAATGCCGAGTATTCCGAAAAACGCCTAGCGCTGAAGCAACGACTAGACGCCAGACGCATGAGCGCTGGATATGACCCGAAGAAGTACCGGTTGCCGAAGTAGGCCGCGATCGATTTCACTACCATCGCGTTCGCGCAATCCACAGGCTCACGCCTGTGGATACATGACTTCGCGGCCTTCGCCGCGAATTCCGCACGACGACAACGGCCGTGACATGTAGCCGTGGGCCGCAGCTGAACACTAGTCCCGCACCGTCAGCGTTTTCTGATTTCGAAGATGTATTTCATGAGGTCGTTGAATTCTCCACGATTCTTCAGTTGCCGCGTCAGATTTGCAGGCATCAGGGAAGTGCGGGAATCGAACACTTCGTCCACATCCTTCATCTCGATCGTGATCGGTTCAGGTTGGGCCAGATTACGCAAGACAATCTCGTTGTCGTTTTCCGAAATCCGAATGCCCGTGTATTGCTTACCATCCAAGGTCAGCACATTTACTTGGGCATAAGCTTTGTCGATCAATTTCGAAGGACGCAATATGGAATCGACAAGATCCTCGATCTTCATCGCGGTCTTGACCTTCGTCAGATCAGGACCGAGGCGAATCGCGCCGGACGGCGGGTTGTGGCATGCGAAACAAGCTGCCGCCGAACGGTTGAAAAGTTCCTTACCGCGTTCTATATTCCCTTGCTCGATTGCGACTTCGGCGAGTTCCGCGGGGGAAGCGCTAAGCAGTTCATCTTCGAGAACCGTGTTGGAGAATCCGTCCGGATCGATTCCGATGTCTTTCAACACGAGTGCCGCCTCCAGCGGGTGTTCCGCAAGCAGATCGTCCGGTCGCCAAAACGTTGTGCGGTCGATCGTGGCCTCACGAACCGTCTTTACGGTCTCCGGGCGGATGGGCGACGCCTGGTTGTCCCAGGTGTTGCGTACAAAAGTCAGCACGGCGGCCAGCTCTTCGTCCTTCAAAAGCGAACGGAAAGCAGTCATCGGGGGCACGCCGCGAGAAGGATCATAGGTCTTTCCGTTGACCGTGATTTTGCCCCACATGCCGTGTAACGCCATCTTGACCAGACGCTCTTCGCTACCGTTCACCCAAGCGCTGCCAACAAGAGACGGGTACACATTCGCGTTTCCCTTGCCGTGCGACAGATGGCAGGTCATACAATGGGAGTGCCGTTGGTAGACTTCGGCGCCCAGCTTGTATACTTCTTGATCGGCGACACTGAGGTGCTTGGGGGGATCGAATTTTACGAATTCCACCTCTGCGTCAGCGACAAAACCACGTGCTCCCGTCGCGTCAACGTTGTGCCAGAGGTGCTTCACCGTATTGGCAGCGACAGCCGCATGTTTAACTTGCGAGTTCAAAAGCGAATTCAAAAGCTCTTCGTCTCGCATATTGTGCTGCTGGTGCATCCATAACGCTTCCAGAAGATGGTGAGCTTCGGTTTCGTCGTTGGGGTTGAAGCCCTTCATCCACTCGCGAGTCGCTTTGATCACCTCTCTCGAATCTCGCCCACTCAGCTCGACACGGGTCCGGTGTCGAACGCCGTCCACCGGGTGCTTGAGATTTTCGAGCAACACCTCGACAGTTTGGCCGTGGATCTTGACCGACTTCTGGAGCGGCCGCCCTTTTACCGTCAGGCGGACGATGCGACCATGTTTGTGGTCGCGGTTGGGGTCGCGAATATTGTGTTGCATATGGCCGATGATGGCGTTGTGCCAGTCGGCGACGTACAACGCTCCGTCTTCACCGATGACGGCATCCGTCGGACGGAAATTTCGATCGCTACTATTGATCAATTCAATGCCAGGAGTTCCCCAGACGTGGCCAAATGGTCGTTTCTTTCCGTCGCCATCGCGGTCGAGGTCATACTGCTTCACTCCCAGAAATCCGATGGTGTTGCAGATCAGGAAATCGTTCTGCATCTCGTCGGGAAAATGCTGGGAAGATAGAATGGCGTTTGCCGCAACAGGGCGGAATTCCTTCGTGAGCAGCATGTGCATCTTGAAGCCCTTGCCTTCGGGCCGCACTTGATACGATCTTCCGCCGGTGCCATCGTTGGCGTAGCAATAGCCCCAATAATCAAAGCACGTGCCGTGAGGGTTGGGACTGTTGCCGGCGTGTGGAGTAATCGCAAAGGTGCGCGGATCGAAACGGTACATTCCCGATGCACCGATGTTCAAATTCTGTTTCCACGGCGTCTCGTGGTTGTGGACCAGGAAAATACCGCTCTGCCAGTAGATACCGCCATCGGGACCGTAGACGAGGTTGTTTGCCGCATGGTGGGTGTCGGCGGTCCCCAGTCCTTGCAGGATGGGGTAGCGTATATCCGCTACGTCGTCCCCGTCTGTGTCTTTGAGGAAAATCAAGTCGGGGCCGGTTGTAACAACCACTCCACCACCCCAGAACTCAAAGCCAAGCGGGTTGTGAACATGAGCGAAGATCTTGCGAACGTCGGCTCTTCCGTCTTTGTCCGTGTCCTCAAAAATCATTAGGCTGTCGTTCATCTCTTTGCCGGGCTCCCACTTGGGATACGTGTTCCAGCACGCCGCCCAAAGTCGGCCTTGCGCGTCAACCTGAAGCTGCACGGGGTTTGCCAGGTCAGGAAACTGAACTTCGGATGCGAAGACATTCAGTTCATAACCTTCGGGAACGGCCATCGACGCGGCACTCGTCTCGGGGGCTAAATAGTCGATGCTACCTTCTTTTTGGGCGTTGGAGCTCTTACTCCCCCCGCCCACATTCGAGATGACCTTCACCGGCGGAGGAACATTGCTGTCGTCGATCTTTAGTTTCTTACCATAGGCGGCGGTCCAGATCGCTTTGTCGCGATTGGCAGTCAGCACGTCAAGCATCACCAACTCGTGCTTGAGGACGTCGGCGTTACTCTGACCGTCGACAAAGGTAAGCACCGATCGGCCGCCCCAGACGTCGTTGCCGTCGGTAGCTCGGTAGCGATTGTGCCAATGCCAGTTCTTGTCTTGTATTGCCGTGTACAGGCCGGCAAGCCTGTCGTCGGCGGGTGTCGTTTTGCTGAGCAACGCTTCCGAAATCATGCCGGCAAGATTTTGATAGCCTCTCGCATTGAGGTGGACGCCATTTATCGTGTACCGTTCGGAAGTGGATTCAAACAACTGAAATGTCGGCGAGTATAGGTCGACGAACTTTGCGTTAGTTTCCGCAGCGGCTCTCCGCGTGGCCTCGGTGAACGCAGCCAGATTCGCATTCCGCTGGGTCGCATCCGGAAGATTCCGGTCGCCAGTATTCTCACATGCGATTGGGCTGAAGAGAACGAACCGAACATCCTTTCCCTTTTCTCGCAGCAGCCCACGGTATCGCTCCACTAACTTCACCAGCTCGGCTTGATAGGCGTTCGCGCCGTCCGGTCCCTTGAAGGACTCGTTGTAGCCATAAAAGGTGAATACGACATCCGGCTCGACGTGTTTCAAGTACTCGGCATCGTTGATGAAGCCCTTGTTACGGGGCTTCTTGTTGACCACATCCCCCGAGAAGCTCATGTTCCGAAAGCTGACGTTCATACCCTTCAGGTGGCTCTGCAAAACCGTCTCAACCCATGGGTCGTGCTGCATTCGGTCGGCGAGGCCATTGCCGTAAATGGCTACCAGGTCATTGGGCTTGAAGCCAAATGGCCCGGCGGCTCCTGCCGGATTGGCGGTCAGCATCAGGGGCAAAACGCAGAGGATCAACAACAAAGATAAGTTCTTATTTTCCGTCGTTCGGGGGGTGCGTGTCATGTTCTTTACTTTGTCTAGTCCGTTGTTTTGGGATGTGGGTGCTGCCGGAACTCGGCTGTGGCCGTTTCCAAGGGGGGAGCCAAAAATTGCCGAGCACTCATATTATTACTGGAGACTGCAGCGGATTCCAGCTCCCACTCCACCGTGAGTTGACTGGCTCAGCTTCGTAACAATACTCTCTTTTTCGAAGGACGTAAGCCGTGGGGACAGAAATCGCAACTTGCATCGATCGCGATTGCCTCGTGCGGTAACTGATTGTTGTCCATCCACCTGACTTAGCGTACCGATTTGAACAGCCTCCATGCTGACGCGACCGCAACCTGTTATCGTTGAAATGGAACGAGGTGACTCGCCGAACCATGAACAAGTTCGGGACAAGAAGCTGATCGATCGCATCAAGAGGAACTGACATTGATGAAAAATCAAGACTCGTATCGCCGTCCTCATAGACAGCGCAATGCGCCCTACCTCGCGGGCCTGTTATGTGGCACGGCATCGGTCCTTATCGTTGTAGGCAGTGCCACCGCCCAATATGCGGATTGGGAACATTCCGGTTCGATTTACATCCTGACCACTCCCGACGGCGCCGACCTTCCGGCATCCGCCTCGGTGAAGAATTTCCCATTGCTCGTTCGTTTACACCGCGACCACTTTCGATTCTCCGAGGCGGCAGCAGGTGGAAGGGACATTCGATTCTCGGCCGGTGGGAGACCCTTGCCGTACGAAGTCGAAGATTGGGATCCGGAGGCGGGAACGGCGAGCATTTGGGTGATGATGCCATTCATCGTGGGTAACGGCCACCAGGAGATCAGGATTCACTGGGGCAATTCGGGAGTCCAAAGTGCTTCGGATGGCAAGGCAGTATTCAATGCATCCAACGGATACATCGGCGTGTGGCACCTTGGCGGTGAAGTGCGTGATGTGGTGGGCAGTTTGAATTCAGAGGACAAGGGGACGAAGAAGGCAGAAGGAATGATCGGTGGTGCGCGATTTTTCCCCGGGAAGATGGGAGTGTTCTGCGGTACGGAGATTCAGACGTTGCCGTTCGGTGGTACGCCACACAGTACTCAGGCCTGGTTCCGATCGGACACTTCAAATGGACGGATCGTCTGCTGGGGGAACGAGAAGGGGCAAGGCAAAGTGACGATGTGTTACCGAAGCCCGTCGCGGATCCGAATGGATTGCTATTTCTCCAACGGCGATGTCCGGGCAGATATTCCCGGCCGGTCAAAGGACTGGGTCCACGCCATCAACACCTTTGAAAACGGGCAGGCAATCCTGTACATCAACGGTGTGAAGCAGGGAGAAGGAAACCCCAGGCACACGCAACTGGCGATTGAGAGACCTGCCAGGATGTGGATCGGTGGTTGGTACAACAACTACGACTACGTTGGGGACATCGATGAAGTGCGAGTCTCAGCTGTGGCCCGGTCCGCAGATTGGGTGCGGCTCGAGTATGAAAACCAGCAGCCGATGCAGACATTGGTCGGCCCGGTCGTTCAGGATGGCGATGAGTTCTCAATATCTCCGCGCATCGTGAAGATGAACGAGGGCGAAACGGTGGAGCTGGTGGCAAGGGCGGGTGGCGCGCAGAAGGTCTATTGGTCCGTGATTCGCGACGATGAAGAATCCATCATCGCCTCAAACCGATTCAGCATTTCTTTTGACGCCGGTCGCGTCAAGGGAGACCGGACAATCAACATTCGGTTTGCGGCAGTTTACAGCGACGGCGTCCGGTCGATTGAAGTCCCCGTTACGGTGAGTGAAACACTCCCCGAGCCGAAGTTTACTCTCAAAGCTCCAGCGATCTGGGACGGACGGAAGACGATTGAAATTCGACCGGAGATCAGGAATCTGGCAGCGCTGCAGAATGCGGGCGTCGGCAAACTTGATTACCGCTGGGAAGTCTCCGGGCTCGCGACGATCAACGACGAGGAGCCCGGAAAACTGGTTCTCCACCGCGCTCAGAACAGTGGCCGGATGACCGTGAAACTGGCGTTGGTAAACGGAGGTGATCCCGTCGCAGCTTCAACAGAAGTTGTCGTTCAGGAGCCGGTGTCTGACGCCTGGGTTCACTGGATTCCCGAGGACAAACAGATGCCGGTCGAAGGACAGTTTTATGCACGCGACGAGAGCGGCAAGGGCACTCTACATTGTAAGGGGGTGTTAGAGAACAAAGCCGAACAGGTTTTTCTGCGAGTCTTCGCCGACGAGAAAGAGTACGCGGACGAAAGCAAATCGCCAGCAAAGGACGGCTCTTACTCGTTCGCGATCAAGCTCGAGCCCGCACTGGTAAAATACAGGATTGAGTTCGGGATCAGAACCGGGAACGTGGAATCCATTCTGCACCGGGCGGGCGATATCGTCTGTGGTGATGCCTACTTGATCAATGGCCAGTCGAACGCGTTGGCGACTGATACTCGTGAGGATTCCCCGCGTGTTACGAACGAGTGGGTCCGCAGCTATGGGCGTCCTCGTTTCTTCAAAGCCGGCGAAAGGAAGAACCTCTGGTGTAAGCCAGTGTGGAAAGCAAAGCAGGAACACTTGGCCGAATTGGGCTGGTGGGGCATGGAACTGGCCAATCGGCTAGTCGAGACCCAGCGGGTTCCCATCTTCATCGTCAACGGCGCGCAGGGCGGAACGCGGATCGATCAACACCAGCGGAACGACAGGAATCCAACCGATCTCGATACGATTTACGGTCGCATGCTCTGGCAGATACGGTCGGCCCAATTGACGCACGGGATCCGGGCAATCATCTGGCATCAGGGAGAGAATGATCAGGGAGCCGCTGGTCCCGATGGCGGATACGGATGGGAAACGTACCAGCGTTACTTCGTTGAAATGTCAGCAGACTGGAAACGTGATTTTCCCAACGTCAGCCGGTATTACGTGTTCCAGATCTGGCCGAGCGCCTGCGCCATGGGACGCGACGGAAACGGTGACTTGCTGCGGGAGAAGCAGCGCTCGCTGCCGCGATTGTATTCCAGTATGCAGATTCTATCCACGCTTGGTATCCAGCCTGGCGGAAGCTGCCACTACCCGCTTGAAGGGTGGAGTGTTTTTGCCAGCCGAATTCACCGCCTGATTGAGACTCACTGCGCCGAATCTCGTTCGAGCTTACTACACTGACGCCGCCAAGAGTTCGATTGCCCTGAAATTTGACCAGCCGATCGTCTGGGATGATCAGCTGGCAAGCCAGTTCTACTTGGATGGCACTCAAGGAACCGTCACCAGCGGATCGGTGACTGGCAATCTGCTGACGCTGACATTGAAAGAGCCAACATCCTCAAAACAAATTACCTACCTAAAGGAAAAGTCCTGGAGCCAGCAGAAACTCCTCATCGGAGGAAACGGGATGGCGGCGCTGACGTTCTGCAACGTGCCGGTATCCATGCAGGGAGAGAATCTCCGTTGAAAATGGAAGGAGTGTTTTTCTACTCCTGTTCCTGCTCCAAAAAACGCAGCATGTCGGGCATCGATTCCCTCAACCGCTACTCGACGCAGCACGCTGTCAACGGATTTCTCGCATGAGTTCAGTAGCCACGTCGGATTGGAGCACGAGCAGGAACGAGTGCGCAATTGGCCGGCCCTTTCGGACGGTCAGACGATGGGTTCATCTGTCTTTGACCAGCTGGCCAAGCCAGCGATCAAATACGAACGGACCGAATGGCAACACGGCGGCGACAATGCCGGCAAACGCGAGCCCTTTTGTGATCGGCACGCGGCTGGTCGCGAGTAGAAAAGCCAGGGACAGGCAGACGAATAACAAACCGTGAATTGAGCCGACGATCCGCACCGCCAGCGGCATCTCTGCGAGATATTTCAGCGGCATGGCGATGCCAAACAGCAACAGGGTCGACGTGCCTTCAACGAAGCTGAGTAATCTAAGGCGGCCTAAAAACTGCAAGTCGATGTTCACGGTCTGAGGTCCAGTCTGGCAATAGCAAAGATGATACGAGAATCGCGAGGCATGGGCTCACTGTACCACACAAGTCCGTTCAGCCTGGCCAACGCCGTTGCGCCAGCTGCTTGGTCGGCCAAGCAGTGAAGGTCAACGGAGATTCCTCAGAGATTTGTCATTCGAAATTTTCTGCTAATCACTAGGAATCCGCCAGTGGTGGGCTAACGCAGATGCACGTTGTGAGGCTCGGACTGCGAAAATGAGATGACAAACGACCATTGACAATAACTAATGACAAATCAAACGCCGACCTACTGCTCTGGTCCAACTATTTCGGGAAGCTCTTTTCCCTGTTCCACAAATCGCATCGACAGCGAGTTGACGCAGTGTCTTGTGTTCTTAGGAGTCGCTCCTTCTCCGAGAAAGACGTGGCCTAAGTGTCCATCGCAGTTTTTGCAGACGATCTCGATGCGATGACCATCTGCATCGGTATGACGCGCGACCGATTCTGGCAGTTCGTCGTCAAAACTGGGCCAGCCACAACCGCTGTCGAACTTGTCGTCCGAACGATACAAAGGTGCGTTACAACGCCGACAAATGAACGTGCCTTCGAGCTTCCAGTCGGTATATTCTCCAACGAACGGGCGTTCCGTTCCCTTGTTGACAATGACGTACGTCTCTTCCTCGTTGAGAGGGTTATATTCGCTTGGCTCTCGACTCACGTTGTTTTCCTTTCCGGAAAGATCTGCTCGATGCCGTTCAAGGAGAATCATCCGAGTGACGTGGCCCGTGTGGTTTGGCAATCGGGACCCCGTTCACTTCGGCCAGCAAGTCCACATTGTCGCCACTCGGCTCGACCATGTCGAATCAAGCCCGTCGATTTCTTCTCGGTTTCCGACCTGGCCGATCTACTGAAGCTGGGAATGACGGTTGAACTCGGTGATAACGGAGAAATGAAAGTATCTGACAGGGCAAGATGGTCCACCCGTCAAAGCCATTCATCTGTCACACCTCAAGACTCTTTCCACACTCCAACAGCTTTCGATAGCGGGTTCATCGATAAGCGATACCGGCCTTCAACATCTCGCAGAAATGAAATATCTAAAGAGCCTGCATCTTGCCCGTTGCGATAACGCTACGAATTCTGGCCTGAAGCATCTCGCGAAACTCACGTCATTGGAGGATCTTGGCATTGGTTATTGTCCTAAAATAAGCGACGACGGCTTGCCGCATCTACAAAATCTGACCAACCTGAATATGCTCAGACTTAGCGAACTGAAAATCACCGACTCGGGCCTGGTGCATCTTAAGAAGATGACGAGATTAAAAAGGCTCTACATTTACGATGCGCCAATCACCGGCTCCGGTCTGGAGCATTTGGCAGGCCGCAAGAACCTCGACATCCTATTGCTTCGCGGATGTCCGATTACCGATGCTGGTCTGGACCATTTAAAACAGCTCACCAACCTCCGGCTATTGGATTTAACGCGGAGTTCTTCCAGTTTCAAGTGGAAGGTGACAAACGAGAAGCTAGAGGAACTAACCTCCTCGTTCCCGGAACTCACCGTGAACAAGTAACGCGACAACAACGAGATCGACCAACGATGGAGATGTTCAGATTGGTCTAGATTTTTCGGACCAAGTTCATTCCGTCTCGTCCACGATACGTGAGCAGCAAGGCGGCGTTTGCTGCGCGGGCATCGAAAATGGCCTCGAAGAATGTGTGTTCCCCTGGCCAGGGGAAGGCGAAGAAGAGATCGAAATCGTCCATCTCTAGACCGATCTCGTGGTAGACGTCACCTTCTTGGGTGTCGACATTTTGGACTTCCGTCGCCAATTCGGCGAGGTCCTCAACGTTGCGAGGGACAAAACTCCCGCAGTAGAATTGGGCGTCGATATGGAGGTCGTCGGCGAGATTTTCCGATTGTTCGACCAACCGAGGTTCGATTTCGACGCCGACCGATTCCATCCCGCTCATCGCCGCCAACATCGTCGCGACGCCAAAGCCGCTGCCGAGTTCGATGAAGCGGCTGCCTGTCAGCAGGTGGTTTTGCTGGATCCAACTGAGAGCTTGGCCAAATAGTTGGAAGTCGCATCGGACGAAGTTCTCAATCACCGCCTGGCCCGACAGCATGAATGATTCGATGCGTCGGATCGCGTCGTCAATCAAGGTCTCCGCTTGCTTCGGCATTGCAATCTGCTTGATAGAATCAGGAACTTCGATCGACTGTAACGCCATGGGATCCTTTCCTTGGTATCGTTTGATGCGGCGACCGCATACCTGATTTTACTTCTCGATCGGCTCGAACGCAGAGGCGAGGGTCACTCGAATTCGGGATTGACTGAGCCAGGTGTGCTTTACTTCTCTTTTCTTAGGAGTCATCATATCATCGGAAATGCACTTGCATTTACGGCGACACCAGTTCGCGAGATTCCCTCTCCAAATCCTGCCACCCATGCCCTCCCAAAACGAGAAATCCGATGAGACTTGTATCTAACTCTGTCATGCTTCTGTTCATGACGCTGACAGCATCGAACGCGACGGCCGCCGATTGGGCACAGTTTCGCGGCCAAGGCGGACAGGGTGCATCGAGCGAATCCAATCTGCCGCTCAACTGGAGCGACACAGAGAACCTCGCGTGGAAAACGGAGCTTCCCGGCTATGGCGCGTCGAGTCCGATCGTGCTCGGCGATCGATTGTACGTGACCTGCTATAGCGGCTACGGTACCGACCGCAGCAATCCCGGCCAGATCGAAGACCTCACGCTGCACGTCGTCTGCCTGACCAAGGACGGGAGGATCGTCTGGGATGAACACGTTCAACCCACGCTTCCGGAATCGAAACGAGTGCGGGACCACGGTTACGCCGCAGCGACTCCGGTAACCGACGGCGAACATCTCTACGTCTTCTTTGGGAAGACCGGTGTGTTGAAATTCGATCTGAAGGGTAATCAGCTCTGGCAGACCAGCGTGGGCAGCAACACTCACGGTTGGGGCTGTGGCACATCGCCCGTACTGTACAAGAATCTAGTCATCGTTAACGCGAGCGTTGAGAGCCGCTCGCTCGTGGCGATCAACAAGGAAGACGGCGAAGAGGTTTGGCGCGCTGGCGGGATGAATGCTACTTGGAACACGCCGCACCTTATCGATGTCGGAGGTGGCATGCAGGAATTGGTCATCAGCGTGAAGGGAGAGATTCTCGGATTCGACCCGGCATCAGGCCAGGAGTTGTGGAATTGCGACGGAATTCCAGATTACGTTTGTCCCAGTGTCGTCTCACACGAGGGCGTTGCCTACGTCATCGGCGGACGGACTTCACGAGCGATCGCGGTACGGGCTGGCGGTCGAGGCGATGTCACCGAAACACACCGCGTGTGGGAAACCAGGGCGGGCGCGAACGTTGTGTCGCCGGTTGTGCACGACGGTCACCTTTATTGGGTCAGCGATCGAAATAGCGTCGCCTATTGTGTGCGGCTCGAGGACGGCGAAGTGATGTACGCTGAGCGATTCGACAGCCAGCCCTATGCATCCACCTTGGTTGGCGACGGCAAGCTGTACATTGTCACGCGAAGGGGCGGTACCTATGTTTTGGCTGCCAAGCCCGAGTTCGAGCAACTGGCTCACAACCAGTTTGATGATCGTAGCACCTTTAACGCCAGCCCGATCGTTGCTGACGGCAAGCTTTATCTACGCAGCGACAAGTTCCTGTACTGCATCGGCAAATAACTCGAGCGTCGCTTCCCCACACTCCCACGAGACCCAGCCCGCTGGGCTGGGCTAGGTAAACGCAACGGGGCTTTGCCCCTTCGTATTTCTGACGCCAGCGGTAGTAAGTCTGCTCAGAAATATCAAGCGTCTTGCAGACCTCTGGAACCTTCTTGGACTTTCCAGTGAGTATGGGCGGCTATGAGTGTACTAAGACCCCCAACGATCCTTGTATCTTGCAAATGATAAGCTGCCCGGCGGGAGAGACCATTGGTGCACCAGCCACCGAACAATTCAAGGATGCAAGATACAGAATGTTGGAGCTGGAGTTTTCAGATTACGAAGATGAAATTAGGGAGCATTTAGGCGGTATGCTTCCGAAGGGTTCATTCGAGTTCGATAGGGACGTTGCGAGTATTTCCGTAAATCGTTGGGCCCATGGTTACTCCTATGGTGGTCCTGGAGATTCCACAAGAAAGGGACGGCAGCCATTTGGCCGAATTACGATTGCCAATAGCGACTCCGCCCCTGGTGCAGATGCACTCGTTGCAATGAAGATGGCGTGGAGAGCCGTGAAGGAATTGGGATAATCTTTAGTACCCCAGGTCCCGGCCTAGCTGCAGCCCGCATCGACTGCTCCGCCACGAATCTGTTCTGAAAAATCCCCCCAGTGACAGACGCGATTCACCTACGGGTAGGAAACTCTTTGGATTCGGTGCGTGCGGTTTTCAAATACGCTTCAATTCTCGCGACGACGTCGGGATGCTGCGAGGCGACGTCTTCTGTTTCTCCGATGTCGTTTGCTAGATCGTAGAGCTCCATTTTTTGTCCCGGTTTCAGTGTGACTGTTTTCCAATCGCCCCATCGCACTGCCTGCTGAAAACCCTTTTCAAAGTACTCCCAATAGAGAAACCGCTTGTCGAGTTTCTGCTGCTTTCCCAGGATCGTGGGCAGAACACTCACTCCATCTATTTCCGCCGGTGGGTCGACATTGGCCAAATCGGCCAACGTCGCTATCCATTCGAGTCACCATCGCCGCATGCACCTTTTCATTCTCGGTCCAGGGCATTTCCGAGTAGGGCAGAAAGGTACATAGAGGAAGAACGGCCTGGCTTGATTCTCTCGAATGAACTCCAAGGTAAAATTCGCAAACATGTCGTGAGTGTATTGAGTTTGTTTACCGTCGCTGTTCCCGTCCAGGTTGACGCGTTGGCGATTGCGCCAGATATACGTGGGATAATACGTGTGGGCACGTCTTTGGTTGAGATAGCCAAACCACTCGTCGAATCCCTGGCTGTTTGGCTGGCCCGATGTGTTGGGCTCGCCCAGCCCCCATTTCCCAGTCATGCCGGTCACGTATCCGGCTTGTTTTAGAATTTCGGCAACAGTGACATCCTGTTTTCTCAACGGGACTCTGCCTTTGCCACCGCCCAATCCCTGCACACCACCGGTTCCGAAGTTACCGCGAACCGTTGTGTGTCCGGTGTGCTCCCCTGTCATCAATACACTGCGCGATGGGGCACAGACGGTCGAACCCGCGTAGCACTGGGTGAATCGCAAGCCGCCGGTTGCCAGCTGACGATATGTGGAGTCTTAATGACTTGCTGGCCGTAGCATCCCAAGTCGCCATATCCCAAATCATCCGCCATGACAAAAATGATATTGGGTTTCGCAATTGTCTCGGCGGCACTGAGAGTGAGGACAAAACTCTGCAATGAAACCATGGCAGCTCCACCGATCGTCAAGACAAGTCCGAACCTGGTAGAAACTGTGTTCATGAGATTTTCACTGTTTTTCTGTCTAGACTACTGATACTGCAAGGATCCTAGATTTCTAGCACTAGGCCAGACGTGCAAGATGAAACCACACATTGCAGTGAAAACGATCCCCCTTGCCGTTTTTCTGGGACGTTCGGGCGAGATAAAGCGAACAAAAAAATGCACGCTAACGTGTCGATGACGCCTAGAGTGTCGACGTCGGATGTCTAGTAGAATAAACCGCTGGATGAATATGGGGCGCTCTGTTTAAAGTGCCTTGGTAGGTAGCATTCGATGAGGTCTTTCCATGCGATGCAAACGGTTTTCGCTGTTTTTCGTCATCATTGGGCTGTCCGTCTCGCTGAGCGCTTCGCTGTTCGGGGTCTGTGAAGTCGCGGAGGAGGAGCATCGGGCGCCGCCGAATATCGTTCTCCTGCTCGCCGACGATCTCGGTTGGACCGGACTGGGTTGCTTTGGCAGTGACCTTTATGAGACTCCGAACTTGGATCGGTTCGCTCGGTCAGGGATGAAGTTCACCGATGCCTATGCCGCTTGCACGGTCTGCTCACCGACTCGCGCATCGATCATGACCGGAATGTATCCGGCTCGGCTCCGTCTGACTGACTTCATTGCCGGTCAGAATCGACCGTATGCGAAGCTGCGGATTCCGGATTGGAACAAAGGGCTTGATCATTCTTTTGTCACGATCGCCGAAGCACTGCGCGATGCAACCTACAGGACGGCTCAGATTGGCAAGTGGCATTTGAATCACGCGGGACGCGACGCGAGTGCCTACGATGCCACGAAGCACGGTTTCGATATTCAAGTCGGAAGGCCGAGAGGCACGAGAGGATATCGGCTGCCAGCTGGCGCGAATTCGAAAGGGGAATCGGGGAGCGCTTATCTGACGGATTATCTGACGGATAAGGCTATCGAGTTCATTGACAAGTCGAAGGACGAACCGTTTTTCCTCTACTTCGCATATCACGTCCCGCACACGCCGATTCAAGGACGTGAGGACCTTGTGGCGAAGTTTTCCAAGAAAGTTCGGACCGACGCGATTCACAAGAATCCAACCTATGCCGCCATGGTCGCCAGCATGGATCAAAGTGTTGGGCGTGTGTTGGAACGACTGGACCGACACGATATCACAGACAACACGTTGGTCATCTTTACGTCGGACAACGGCGGGCTGACGCAACGATACGGAAAGCACGACAGCTTTACCGAGAACCTCCCGTTGCGAAGAGGCAAGGGTTCGGCTTATGAAGGCGGCGTTCGCGTTCCGACGATCGTGCGCTGGCCTGGTGTCACGGAAGCTGGAAGTGTCTGTGTCGAGCCGATCTTGACGATCGATTATTATCCGACGCTGCTCGAAATTGCCTCGGCCTCCGGCGACCGAACGCACAACGCATCGGTCGATGGCATCAGCATCGTACCGCTGTTGCGTGACTCCGCGTCGACACTTGATCGCGATTTGTATTGGCACTATCCGCACTACCATGCCGGTGGTGATGGCCCCTACAGTGCAATTCGATCAGGAGTTTGGCGATTGATTGAGTTTCATGAAGACGAAGGACTCCGACTGTTCAATCTGGCAACCGACATCGGGGAACAACATGATCTGGCGTCGCAAATGCCAGAGCGGGCCGACAAGCTGCAGGCAAAATTGCACGCCTGGCGCCAGCGTGTTTCCGCGCAAATGCCAACAGCGAATCCAAAATTTGATGCCGCCCGAGCGACGGAAGTGGGACGCCGAAAACGGCAGTAGAAACCGCATGATCACAGTACCGCAGGCAAGAGTCACCATGAAACATTTGCTTTCGATTATGGCAATCGTTTTGCTCCTGAACTTCACCGGTGCAATCGCCTCTCGGGCTGGTGACGAAGTTCTGTTGCGAGCAGGAGCTGCCGCGGTGGATATTTCCCCCCAGACGCTGCCCGCTTTGCAGAATGGTGGTTTTCTACGGCGGGTCACGAATCGCGTTGTAGATCCGCTACATGCACGAGCACTGGTTCTGAGTGACGGCAAGGAAACGATCGCGATTGTAATTGTGGATTCGTGCATGTTCCCGACCACGCTCTGCGACGAAATAAAGCGGCTTGCGACGAAGGAGACAGGGATTCCAGCCAATCGCATTCTGATCAGCGCGACGCATGCGCATTCCGCGCCGGCGGCCATGATGTGTCTGGGCTGTGCGGCCGACGAGGCCTATGTGAAATTTGTGCCGTCTCGAGTTGCCCGGGCAATCGCCGCTGCCCACAAGGACCTGCAGCCCGCGAAGTTGGGCTGGGCGATCGTGGATGGGGCGGATCTGACCAACTGCCGACGGTGGATCACGCGCAGCGATCGCATGGGGACCGATCCATTCGGTCGGCAGACGGTTCGAGCGATGATGCATCCCGGCTATCAAAATCCCAATTACACCAGTCCCGCAGGGCCGATCGATCCCTGGCTATCCGTGCTCAGCGTTGTATCTGCCAATGACGAGACGCCGATCTGCGTGATGGCAAATTTGTCAATGCACTACTTCGGCGGCGCCGGTTTCTCGGCCGGTTACTTTGGCGAAGTTGCCGTGATGCTGGAGGCGCGGATTGGGAAATTAAGCAGTGTGGAAACACCCGGATTCGTGGGGGTCATGTCCCAGGGGACGAGCGGCGACCTGCACTGGATGGATTACAGCAATCCGAACAGAGGAATCAGCAGGCAGCAATACGCGGCGAGCGTGGCTGATCGTGTTCTGCAGGCGTGGAAAACGATCGAACATCATGCAAACCACTCACTGACTATGGCGGAAAAACGGCTTACAATCGACCTCCGCACTCCCTCGCAAGGCCGCCGCGAATGGGCGCGACGGATTAACGCTGAGCGCCTCGATCGGCCGCCGCGAAACCAAGTCGAAGTCTACGCACAACAGGTTGAATGGATTCACGAAAACCCCAAGGCGGAAGTTGTTCTGCAGGCGGTTCGAATCGGCGAACTCGGAATCACCGCGATTCCCAACGAAGTCTACGGAATCACGGGGCTGAAACTAAAAAGACAAAGCCCGTTGGCCGCCACTTTCAATCTGGAACTTGCTAACGGAGCAACCGGCTATATCCCTCCGCCCGAACAACATCGGCTAGGTGGCTATACAACCTGGCCCGCGCGAACGGCCGGCCTCGATGAACAAGCGGAACCGCTGATCGTCGAAACGCTTTTGAGCTTGCTGGAAACCGTCGCCGGCAAGAAGCGACGAGCGATCGTGCATCCGAACTCGCCATATTCAGAAGCGGTCATCAGCAAAAAGCCGATCGCTTATTGGCGGCTGGCTGATATGATCTCGACTCAAGTCGAGGACGCCGTTGGTGAAAACCACGCTCGTCATCAGGGCGCTATTGCCTTGTTCCTGCCGGGACCGAACGGTTCAGGCTTCACGGCAGGAGACTACGGAAGCCGGTCGGTCTATCTTGCTGGCGGACACGTTGAAGCAAGTCTCGATCAGCTCCAACGCAAATACAGCGTGGCGATGTGGTTTTCCAACGCGCTGCCAGTAGACGCTCGCGATTGCACAGGAGTTCTGCTCTCGAACGAATCAGAAACACTACTGATTGACGGTAAATCCGCAGGCGAACAGTCAGGAAAACTGGTCTTAAGAGTTGGCAAGAAGTCGTTTACCGGCAAGACGCATATCGCCAGAAATCATTGGCAGCAGGTAACGATCACAAGGGACGAGCAGGATGTCCGCGTGTATCTGGATGGCCGGGCAGAGCCGGAGATTGATGCGAGGATCAGAGCATCGGAATCGTCAATGCGATGGTTGATTGGCAGCAACGAAGACTCGACAACGACCTTCGATGGCAAGGTCGCTGACGTGGCCGTGTTCGATCGAGTGTTGTCGGCAGCCGAAATCGTCGACCTGTACGCCAAGTCGGGCATGACGCCACCCGCTCGTCCCAAACCGACAGTTGTTCTCAGCGCGAAACCATCGGACGCGGAAGCGCGCAAGAAATACGCTGACGCCGTTCTGGCGTCGAAGCCCGTTGCGTTCTGGCGACTACACGACAAACCCAATCAATCGGCGGAGGACTCGTCTGGGAAACACTCGGCGATATACGAAAACGGAGCATCGCCGCTAAACCCGGGAGCTGCCAATCCGAATTTCACCGGCGGCCGAGTAAAAGCACGGGTTCCCAAACTGGGCAACACCTACAGCGTGGAACTGTGGTTTCGAAATGAGTTGCCAGTCACTGCGCGGCCCGTGACGGCTTACTTGTTCTCCCGTGCTGTTGATGGAGTCGAGGGTGCGTCCGGCGACAACCTGGGAATCGGCGGCACACATTCGAACATGGGTAGTCTATTTGTTTTCAACGGCAACGCGCGGGATGAGCTGATTGCAGGGCCAACACGTCTCCCCCGTGGAGGATGGTCGCACGTCGTGATGGTTCGGCAGGATCAAGAGATCACAGTCTATCTAAACGGAGGTCCCAAACCGGAGATCGTGGCCAACCTGCCCATCGGATATCCAAAAAAATGCGAGGACATTCTGCTGGGAGGACGCGCCGACAAATTCGCGAATCTTCAGGGCATGCTCGAAGAAGTCGCGGTCTACGATCGCGCATTGAAGGCGGAAGAAGTGAAGGCTCACTTCGATGCCTCGAGTGTCGAGCAAGTTGAAAGGGCAGAAAATGCGCAACCAGCTCAGCCTGTAGAACCAACTCCCACAGACGTTGCCGAAGCACTCAAGACGATCCACGTCCGCGGTGGTTTCGAACTACAACTTGTGGCCGCCGAACCTCTCGTGATGGATCCGGTGGCCATCGATTGGGGGCCGGATGGAAAGCTGTGGGTCGTCGAAATGGCCGACTATCCTCTAGGCATCGACGGCAACGGCAAGCCGGGCGGACGAGTGCGGTTCCTGGAAGACACCACGGGCGACGGACAGTATGACAAGTCAACCCTCTTTGCCGACGGGCTGAGTTTTCCGAACGGTGTTCTGGTCTGGGGCCGCGGCATTCTGGTCACGGCCGCGCCGGAGATCGTCTATCTGGAAGACAGCTCAGGCGATGGGAAGGCCGACGTGCGACGCGTTCTGTACTCGGGTTTCCTGGAAGGAAATCAGCAACTGCGTGTGAACGGATTGCGATCGGGACTGGACAACTGGGTTTATTGTGCCAGTGGCAGTCATCATGGCGGCTACGGTAAGAACAGCCAGATCACTTCACGCCAGACCGGAAAGAAGCATCAGATCGGCAGTCGGGACTTTCGTGTTCGCCCAGACACGGGCGCCATCGATTCGCAAAGTGGCCCGTCTCAATACGGCAGAAACCGGGACGACTGGGGCAACTGGTTCGGCGTGCAGAACAGCCATCCGCTTTGGCATTATGTGCTGGCCGATCACCACATCCGCCGCAACCCGCACTTCGCTCCACCTGATCCGAAGCATCAGGTCGTCACGCCGACGAACCCGCGAGTCTATCCGGCGAGCAAGTTACAGAAACGATATCACAGCTTCACACAATCGGGCCGTTTCACTTCTGCCTGCTCGGCGATGATCTACCGCGACAACCACTTGTTCGATCGCGGAACCGAGCAACACGCTTTCACCTGCGAACCCTTCCACAATCTGGTGCAGCACAACTTAATCGCAGACGATGGAGTCAGCTTTAAATTTCGTCGCGATCCAGCCGAAGAGAAGACGGACTTCTTCGCCAGCGAAGACCGTTGGTGCCGTCCGGTGATGGCAAGAACCGGACCGGATGGCGCTTTGTGGATTGTCGACATGTACCGCTACATGATCGAACACCCGCAGTGGTTGCCTCAAAACGGTAAAGACGAACTCCGACCGTGGTACCGATCCGGTAGCGACCGCGGACGCATTTACCGGGTTGTGCGCAGCGATCGGCCAGCCCGCAAAGTTCCTCAACTCGCCGATCTGTCAGCGCAGGAACTTGTCGCTGTGCTGGAAAACCCCAATGGCTGGCAACGGGATACCGCTCAGCGGCTGCTCGTCAAAAGCAAGCAGCAAGTGGCCATCGAACCGCTGCAAGAGTTGGCGCGAACAAGCAGGCAACCGCTGGCTCGACTGCACGCGCTCTGGACGCTCGACGGGCTCGGCGCGCTGTCGGCCAAGACACTCGAAGCCGCGCTCACCGACAGTCACGCCGGCGTACGCCGAAATGCCGTGCGAATCGCGGCGGGGGTCGTCGTTGATGCCAACCGATTGGCCCGGCTCGTTGATGATCCGGACGCCAAAGTTCGTTTGGAGCTTGCTACAACGCTGGGAGCATACGACGGCCCAACAGCCAGCGCCGCGCTCGCCAGACTGGTGATTGGGGCGACCGGCGACCGTTATATATTGGCCGCCGCCATGAGTTCGCTGAATCCGCGGAATGTGTCGGCCGTTCTGACTGCCGTCATCCAGTCCGCCGACCGCGGCAGCAAGCCCATCTCTTCGGAACTGATCGGACAGGCCGTTGCGATGGGTGAGAAGGAAACGATTGTCCTTGTGGTTGAAACAGTGTGTCAAACGCGGGACGAGCATCCCACGAAGGAACAATTCGAATCTCTTGCACGGATACTGGATGGTCTTGCGAGTCGCAAGTGGCCCACCGACCAACTGCACGAAACCGCCGTTGACCGCATCGCCGAGACTATCCAACAGGCTCGCACGGCTGCTGCGAATCACGCTACGGCTGAAGATGTCCGCGTCGCGTCCATCCTCTTATTGGGACGCGAAAGGGCTCGTCGGGAAGACGATTTCAAGCTGCTGGAGCGGCTTCTCGTTCCCCTGTCGCCAGCGATTCTTCAGCGAGCTATCGTGGCGCATCTGGCGCAACGTAGCGAGCCCTCGGTCGCAGAAGTTGTGCTCGCTGGTTGGCTATCACACAGCCCGGCGCTACGCAGTCAAATCCTGGATGTACTTGCGAGCCGCGGACCGTGGGCCGAGGCGCTTCGACAACGTCTAGATGCCGGTACGATCCTCGCCGCCGAGTTGAGTGCTCCAGTCCGCCAGCGATTGCTGGACCGAGCTAAAAACGCGCCGCAATGGCGAAAGGCTCTGACCACCAAAGCGTCGACAAGTCGCAATGAAATACTGCGCCAGTTCCAACCAGTGCTGAAACTAGATGGTGATGCCAAGCGAGGCGCTGTTCTGTTTCGCAAGTCGTGTATCAACTGCCACAAAGTCAAGGACGAGGGACATGAGGTCGGGCCTCAGCTTGTATCGATCACCAACAAGACGAAGGAAACACTGCTGACTTCGATTCTCGACCCCAGCGCTGCGGTCGATGCGAAGTTCTTCAGCTACTCGATCGTCACCGACGACGGTCGAATTCTCACCGGGATGTTGGAAACCGAAACGGGCAGCAGCATCACGTTGCTCGCCGCCGGGGGCAAGCGAGAAACAGTCCTGCGACGCGACATCGAAGAACTTCAAGCCTCTACCAAATCTCTGATGCCCGAAGGATTGGAAGAGGGGCTCAAACCTCAGGACGTCGCCGACTTGCTCCAGTTTGTACTGGAGACGTTTCGTTGAACGGATCTACAAGGGTGTTCGAGGACAACTGCAAATGATGTTAGACAAGTACAATGATCGCCCGCCGACAAACGACAATTCAACGAGACCCGGTTTGTGTAGCTGCCTAGCACTGTTGGCTTCGCTGGCCCTCAACGGTGGTCTCTGCCGCGCTACGTATAGCCCCGACGCCGGAAGGCCGAACATTATCATCGTGATGGCAGATGATATGGGGTTCTCCGACCTGGCATTACAGCATCCGGCAAGATGACCAAAAGCACACTCGAATACGAACGGCCATCGATGCGTCTTCGATGGCAACTCACTACCATCGCCTGTATGTACTCGGGCTATGCGGCGTTGATTCTGTGCCGCACCTCGATCAACGTTGCGGCCCCCGATCTGGTGGACGATCCGTCCTTGGGCATCGACGAGGCTAGCTTCGGGGCATTGCTCGGGTGGGGAGCGGGCGGCGCCTTGGCGGGAAAGCTGATCAACGGCATGCTCGCCGATATCGTCGGCGGGCGGCGTCTGTTCCTCTTCGCGTTGACGGCGATGGCAGCGGCGACAATTGCCTTCGGACTCTCTTCAGCACACTTGCTGTTCATGTTGCTGAACTTCGCCGCGCAGCTGGTGGATGGCCGGCGATGGCCAAGATCATCGGCGACTGGTTCGACACAGACCAGCTTGGTCGCGTTTGGGGCGTCATCGCGACGAGCTCGCGCGCCAGCGCCGTCGTCTCGAGCTTTTTTCTCGGCGCGGTCCTCCTCTATCTGCCGTGGCGCTGGGTGTTTTACATTGCCGGCGGCGTCACTTTGACTGTCATGCTATGCAGTTATCTGTCGCTCAGAACTCCCCGTGAGGTCGGACTCCCGCCTCCTCAAAAAGGGAAAAGTGCGACGCCAATAAAAAAACAGCACGCCTGGGAGAAAACCCTGGCCAAGACTCTCCTCTTCTTCCTCAAGAGCAGGCAGGTGTGGTTGATCTGTCTTGCCATGGTGGCGATGACCATTCAGATGGAGCTACTGAGCTTCTTGCCACTTTACTTTCAACAAACTTTCGGGATCGCCACGCCGACGGCCGCCATGGCATCGGCGGCGTTTCCCGCTGGCTTGTTCATCTCTGTCCTCATTGGTGGCTTGCTCTACGACGTGCTCAGCAGCAGGGGTCGAGTGAGCATCCTCGGCTGCCTCTTGGGCGTTGGACTTGCCTCGATGTGTGTGCTCTTGCTCAACCCCAGTTTTGGGATCGCGATCGCTGCAACCTTCGTCTTTGGGTTGGCCGTTTCGCCGGCCTACTACATCCCAATGAGTGTGTTCTCCATCGAGTTCGGTCGCTCGCGATCCGGTGTGTTGATCGGGTTGATTGATGCCGGCGGCTATGGCGCGGTCATGGTGTTTGCGCCCATCGCTGGAAAGATGATCAAGGTCGCCGGTTGGTCGTCGTTTCTGACGACGATGGCGGTTATCTCGCTGCTAGCTATGGTGATCAGCACTTGCTTTCTCGCCGGGGAGCACCGAGCAAAACTCTCATCGTAGCCCGTACTCTGCTATGTGTGTTTGCGGCACGAACCGGATGGCGTGGTTGTTTCGGCATCGCACCTGTCCCGTTGATTTGGAAAGACACACTTCCAGCACTTCGCCGTGCCACAACCATCGGAACCATCCATCGAACGTATCCTGGGACTCCAACAGACAATACGGTTTCGGGTCGCTAGAATCGTGTATTATGACCACAATCATTGGTTAGGTAGTAGGCGCGCTCCGAGTGCCACATTCAAATCGGCACCGGCGGACGGGACACGGAGCGTGCCTGCTACAATTCAATAGCACTTTGGACCTTCTTCAAAGATTCGAAAAAGTAATGGATTTTCAGCAGAGGCTTCTCAGATTTGTGGACGGTGAGGGACATGGTACTTGGGGTATTCCTGTACCTTTGCTGGATGAGTCATTAGCAAAGAAGCTTCTTTTTCGTATTGAGAATATACGATGGTATCTCAACCGGTACAGTTTAGAGTTAAACGTTGACCGTGGACTAACCCGTGATGAATTCATCGATCTCGCCCGAGATTGGGGATTCGATGGTGTTCAATTACACAACGCTAAAGGCGGGCAGGGCGTTTGTCTTGCTGGCGAGTCAGATGACGTTCTCCATAAGATGGCCGAGCAACAAGGCCAACGCAAGTTAGACATTCAGCTTGATATTAGCACCACTTCAAGAAGTGAAATTGAGGATGTGTCCCGCGTTGCTCGCGCCACTGGAACTCGCGTCATCCGATGCTACATTCGAACTGGAGGAACCATCAAAGAGATTCTCCAGACAGCCGTGGACGAAATGAGATATGTTGCGGAAATAGCCGACAAATGGGACCAGGACTTTTTGCTTGAACAACACGAGCTACTTACCGGCTATGAGATGATTGATGTTGTAGAAAGGGTTGGTCATCCTCGGATTGGAATTCTATTCGATTTTGGAAATCCTGTCGCTGCTAACCGGGAGCCGCTCGACGATCTGATGGTGATGCGTGAACATATAAGGGGTGTCCACTGCAAAGATGTCCGTATCCTCGGAGTCGGCGGAATTCGCGCTAAGCTCGGAGTTGAAATGGGATCCGGACATCTCAACCTGGAGAAGATGTTATTTGATCTACTCTGTCTTGGATCCGACGAAGCCCAAGTAAAGTTCTTTGCCATACAGATGGTTGTCGATTACCTATGCCTGAGCAACAGGTCTCCTTCGGACTCTAAGAATAAAGTATTCACGAAGCGCAATCCTAGTGATACAGCACTACCAAAGAACATTACAAAGCGGGCTCTGGAAAAAAGGCTAAAGAAGGAGAGAGCTGACGCGCAAGCTGGTTTTGTATTTACAAAAAAGCTCGTCGAAGAGTTGCGACAACTTTTGTCCGATTATCTTGATGACAGACGTTCGACAGAGAGTACGAGATGAGCCACCGCTAGTCGTCTTTGTTTTTCATCCAGACGTTCGTTTTTGGGTCATAACATTCAACACGTAAGCTCCGACAAGTCGGAGCACTCCAAAACATACCGCGCCCGATTCGCTGGACGACTCGATTCCGATATAATCAATACCCCTCTGGCAAAACGTCAGAGATCTTGTTGCGGCGACCACATCTGGGCGGATCGGCCAACTCCCAACTCCCTACTACCATCGGCTGGTAACAGTTCGAGAGTTACTTAGCATGAACATCCAGTGGTTTCCCGGGCACATGCACGCGGCCCAGTTGCAGATTAAGGGATCACTGTCGAAGGTCGATCTAATCATCGAGTTGCTTGATGCGCGAATCCCTTTCAGCAGTGAAAACCCCATGTTGGCAAGTCTGCGGGGCAAGAAACCATGCCTCAAGGTGCTCAGCAAGAGCGACCTGGCCGACCCGGTGCGGACGGCCGAATGGCAAGCCCACCTCGAGCGACAGAATGGCGTTTGGTCGCGGGCCGTCACGACGACGCAGACCGGGACTATCGCGCGGCTTACCGAAGTCTGCCATAATATGTTGCCGGAGCGGCAAGGGTTTGGAAAACCGATCCGGGCGATGATTGTGGGCATTCCCAATGTCGGCAAGTCGACTCTGATCAATGTTCTGGCTGGCCGCAAGATTGCCAAGACGGGCAACGAACCGGCCATCACGAAGAAACAGCAGCAGTTCGACATCGGTGATGGGATTGTGCTGCTCGATACGCCCGGCGTCCTGTGGCCCAACATAGAAAACGAAAACAGCGGCTACCGACTCGCCGCGATCGGGTCCATCAAAGATACAGCCATTGAGTATGATGATATCGCGTTCTTTGTGGCGGGCTATCTCCTGGAACACTATCCCGAGGCACTCCGCGAACGATACGCGTTGGACGAAACGCCCGTCGATCAAGTCTCTTTGTTAGACGCCGTGGGAAAAAAACGTGGTTGCTTGGCCAAAGGTGGCAGGGTTGACTATGACCGCGCGTCGCGGATTTTTATCAATGACGTGCGGGCAGGCGCCTTGGGGGCGATCACGTTCGAAACGCCAGAGATGATCGCTCAGGAAAACGCCGACCAACAGGCGAGCGTAGCCGAGAAAAAGGATCGAAAGCAGGCCCGAAAAGAGACGCGTCGAGCTGAACGTAAGCGTCAGACCTAAGATGGCAGATGAATTGCATCGGGTAACACTGTCGAGAACTCGGAAAGAAAACCTTAGAATGTCGTACCCTTAACACCGTCCTATCCAAAAACTCATCCGACGTAAAAATGTGGCGGTTGTAACGGTTCATTGCCTTAAGGCTCACGCGTTGTTACCCGACGTCTCTGCTGTCGTTGACATATTAGCAGGCAAGCCGGCTGCTGGGGTCATTTGGCAAACGCGAGCAAACCTACGTTACTTCTCCTCCAGCCGTTGCATGCCTTCTTCGCCGTACTCGTCGAGTACGTTCGCAAGCAACAGGAAATGGTCATCGAGTACCTCCAGTTGGAGAACCAAGTGCTTCGCGAGCAGCTTGCAGGCAAAGGAGTATTGTTGAACGACGCTGCTCGGTTCGGATGAGATTCTTACCAAGAGCGATTACCCAGAGCCTGTGCAGCGTGCCTCATGTTTGCGAGATGAGTCTTTGAATAGGACGGGCATCTTTCAAGACAGGCGAACCACACCCAGCCAAACTCGCCACAAACGCTGGACTGTGATAGGATTGAACATTCCTTGTCAAATTGAGCTGAACTTGGAAAGAGTGGACGCTCCAGTCCTTCGACCAACGACGCGATAACATCAAGTGAGTTTTGCCATGCTCTGCCCGTGTTGCCAGACACCGCTCATCGACGTGAAATACGAGGGTTTTACTGTTCGGCATTGCGGAAGTTGCAGGGGATATCTGGTGAGATCAGGTCGAGTGGTGTCCATCAAAATGAAGCAGGAGAAGACCCCGGCCGAACTTGCTCAGGAGGCGACTGATGACGTGGCGGTGGACGGAAAGAACCGTCATTGTCCAGAATGTGACAAGAAAATGACCTCAAAACGACGCGCAGGCGAGACCTTTTTCTTGGATGTGTGCTACGACTGCAAGTGGACTTGGTTTGACGGTGGAGAACTTGCGAAATCGCAGATAGTTTCGGCAACGGCCTCCGCCAATCGCCCCCCACCCACCGAGCATTGTGGAAAATGTGACGCCAAGTTTCGGCTCTGGCGCAGCGACAATGTCGGCCACTATTCAGCGAATTCAGATGGCCTGTCAGGTGGCGAACGGGATGGATTCGGCGGCACGATGCGCGACCGTTTCGTGGACGTTTGTCCTTCATGCGGGGCGAGACGGCCGATGGAGAACTTCTGGGAAAGGATCACTGATTTCTTGCATGTAATTACGGACGGTCGTGGATTTTGGCAATGACGTCGGCAACTCCGTGCATCACCGTTGTTATGCCGTTTGTGCGACTTCCACGGCAGACACCCTTCGTTCATTAGTTCGTTTAATGCGAAGTGCCGGTCAGCCAGAAATAGATGAGGATGAACATCGCTACAATGATGGTGAGCCCACCCAATCAGGAGAGGCTCTGCCAATTCTGAGGTTTGTCAGTATCGGGGCATCGGGTGTGTACTTGCTAATCTCCTGAAGGACGTCGCATGTCTCGTCGAAATTGGTCCAGTTCGCTAGATGCCCGTGGGGTCCAAAACTCATCCGACGTACAACGGTAACGCTTTAGCGACGCCGCAATCGCCCCTTCTCATCCGAGCCAGACGCATTCGATTGATATTTTCACAGATCCACCTGAAGTTGAGGTGTCAATCGAAAGAAAAAGCCGCTTGACTACTTGGCAATTGCCCGCTCTGCATTGTATCACACCCGGATCTTATGGCTCTCGATATGTTGACGCAGCTCGTCAGTCGCGAGCTCTAATTTTCCGTCGCGCAACACGTCGATCAACCGCTGGTGACTTTCGGCTCCGTCTTGCCACTCCGCCTTTTTCACGCTTTCACGAAATTGCTGAAAGAAAACGTGCAGAAGGTCACCGAAGGCAACGAGTGGTGCTAATCCGCTCGACTCCAACAGCGTGCGATGAAATTCGATGTCAAGGTCGATCCAAGTCTGCAGTTTGCGAGCCGACCGAAAACGGTTCGCCAGCGAATGTAGCCGGTCGTAAATTGAATGGTCCGCCGCCATCCGTCGAATGACATGAGGTAGTACGCCGGTTTCGATGACAACTCGAGTATCGATGAGCTGCAGCGGATCGGCGCGATGCAGCGCCGGATGAAACCCCAGATGGTCCGTGACTCGCTCGAAATCGATCTGTCCGACAGTCAGGCCCACGCCGGCCTTGGCCTCAACGATCCCTAGGAACTCAAGCGCCTTGGTGGCTTCCCGCAAGCTGAGCCGACTAATGCCAAACGTCTCAGCCAGCTTGCTTTCGGTCGGCAACCGATCACCCGGCGCAAGTCGTTCCGTAACAATGAACTCCTTGATCTGCTGAGCCGCTTGATCACTGATCTTTCTGCGGGACAGTGTCTTCAACATGGACATCGTACCCTGTGGCGAGCGGGTGTCTTGCAAAATGGTTTCCTGGGCGATAGATTATCTGACAATCAGATGCCTGTCAACGGTCGAGTCGCCGTGCACACCCCCGTGACATTGCGCAACTCTTCAGTGACTGGAAGGTGACGCCATTGCCGGCGGGCGTACAAAAGACCGTGGACTTATATCGCCAAGGATCATACCGATGAACATGAACTCCCGGCGCCACACTCCGCGGATCCCTGTCCTCCGCTATTGCCTACTGCCCATTGCCTACTGCCTGTGTGCGGCGGCCACCGCTGACGAACCTCGCTTCATCGACCACTCACTGCTGATTGCTCCCGAATATCCGGCCACGTGGCCCTCTGCTCCTTTTCCTCGCTTTCAAATCACCCACCAGCGAACCATCGGCCCTGACAGCAGCTATAACATTGACGTTTTGTTAATCGACGGAAACACTGGCACTCAACTCGATGTTCCGCCACATTCTGTGGCGCGTCCCGATTTGAAGCGGCCCAAGTCCGGGCCACTGGGATTGGCGTACACGGACAAGATCGCAGCCTGGCAGTTCGGCGGCGAGGCCTGTGTTGTGGATGTGCGCGATTTGCTCGATCAGGCCCCAAAAGGAGTCAGTCCGCTGGTTCAGCGCGGACACCTTGAACGGTTCGAGAAGCAGCATCGACCATTGCGTTTCGGTGATGTTGTTCTCTTTCGGAGCGATTACTCGGACAAATATTACCGCCCATTTCCGCAAGGTTCACGTTACATCGCCGACATTCTGGACCGAAAGGCGCCCGGCTATCCCAACCCCGATCCGGACTGCATGGAGTTTCTGGCGACTCGCAAAGTCATGACGCTGGGTACCGATAGTGCGAGCATGGGGCCGCTGCCGAACCTCGCTGAGCCGACACATTACGCGGGCCTAAAACACGGCATGATCTGGACCGAGGGAGCGACGAACCTCGGCAAGCTGCCGCCAACCGGCGCGTTCTACACGATGCTCGGACCCAAACATAAAGACGGGCCCTACAGCGAAGGTCGCGCGTTTTCCATTGCCGGCGGAGAACTGCCCGCGAGACTGATTGCCGCGTCCAAATTGAAACGGGTCGTTGACCTTTCCCCGACGCTTGAACAAGGTTGGCCGCTCACTTCGCCCGGCGTCGGGACGGGCAATCACCGGCAGGTGTATCTCAAGGTTGATTTTCTCTACTCGGAATACCTCGATATGCACCATCACACCCACCTGATGGACAGTATGGCAGGAACACACTTAGTTCCGCCGTCGTATGCGTTACCGCCCACAGGTAAAGCCGTGCCGTACGCTCCTGAAATTCGTGGATGGCTGGAACAGTACGAAGCGAAATACGGCCTCCGCGGCACAAGTTCGATGACGACCGAGCAAGTTCCACTGGCATGGGCTTGTGGCGAGGCCCGCGTGATTGACGTCCGTTCGCTCGTCGGTACCACGAAGCCGCGGCAATGGCCGACGTCGCCGGAGATCACGGTCGATCATATCAAAACGTTTGAGGAGAGTCGCGGCGAATTGAAGTCTGGCGATATCGTAATCTTCCACACTGGTCACAACGACACATACCTCAGGCCACAACCGGCCGATAACGCGTTGTGGCTGAATCCGCTGAACGGCAAATCGGAAGGCTGGCCCGCTCCCGGCCCAGACACAATCGTCTACCTGAAGAAAAAAGGCATTCGCTGTGTCGCCAGCGACGCCCCGGACCTCGGCGGCGTCGAACCGAAACGAGCACTGATGACCTACTGGGCCTTGGGTTCCCGCGAGATGATCGGAGTCGAGTTTCTGGTGAACGTAAGCAAGATTCAGAAGAACGCGTATTTTCTTTTTGCCGCCGTAAAGATCCGCGACTGCCACGGTGGTCCTGGACGAGCGATCGTTTTGTATTAGAGTTTGTATTAGAGGCAGTTGGCAGTTGGCCGGAGGGAAGAACGATGACAACCAACTCGTATCGAGACTTGCAGGTTTGGCAGAAAGGTATGGTGTTGGCTAACGAGTGTTATTTTCTGACACGAGAGTTTCCGCGAGAAGAGATGTATGGAATAACGTTACAGATTCGCCGCGCTGCAGCAAGTGTGCCCGCGAACATTGCCGAGGATTACGGCCGAGAGAGTACCGGCGATTACATCAGGTTTCTACGAGTTTCACAGGGAAGCCTAAAAGAACTCGAAACTCATCATCTTCTGTCTGCCGAAGTCGAACTCACATCCCAGACAAAACCAAGCCTCTTCGACAAATCACCGACGAAATACGCCGAGAGCTTCGTGCCTTAGTTCGCTCCCTGCAATCCAAACAGGTGTAAGTCTTTTCCTACCCCCTATTCTCAACTACCTACACCCTCATGTCCGATCTCCCTAAAACCTGCCTGCCCACCTGGGACGTTGCCGAACTTCCGGAACCTAAACCATTGGGCCTGCGCAATCTGACGGGATTCATCGGCCCCGGCATTGTGATGTGTGGAATCCAGATTGGCGGCGGCGAGTGGTTGTTTGGGCCTGCAATCACGGCAAAGTACGGCGGTGGCCTGATGTGGATCGCAACTGTCGCGATCTTGTGCCAGGTCTTCTACAACGTCGAATGCGGTCGCTACGCACTCTACACCGGCGAGCCTGTTTTTACGGGCTTCATGCGCACCAGGCCTGGCCCAGGATTCTGGCTCGGCTTTGCGATGCTGCTCAGCATTGGAGCTTTGATACCCGGACTCTCCACAAACGCCGCCGTGCTGATCACGTCGATGTACCTCGACAGGCCGCCCACGGCTGACGATGCCTTCTTGGTGAACTCGATGGCTTATCTGTGCCTTGGCTTGGTGGTCCTGCCTGTGCTCATAGGCGGCAAAGTCTACAACATGCTGCAAATAGTGATGACGGCCAAGGTCTTTATTGTGCTGGGATTCTGCCTGTTTATCGGCGTGTTCTTTGTCAGTGCACAGGGCTGGATTGACGTCTTCAGTGGCTTCGTGAAATTCGGCAACGTGCCGGTTGACGATGGGCAGGGTGGCGAAAAAGTCGTCAACGCTTTTACACACTGGTGGGACCACGGTGAGTTCCCGGTCGTCGCGCTCACCAGTATCGCGTTACTTGGCGCATTCGCAGGATTTGCTGGCGGAGGCGGACTGAGCAATTCAACGTACAGTAACTTTATCCGAGACAAAGGCTGGGGCATGGGCAGCCAGGTGGGAGCGATTGCCAGTGCCGTTGGCGGTCGTAATGTGACGCTCAGCCACATCGGCAAGGTCTTTGCCATCAACGAAGACAATCTGCGAAAGTGGAAGGGCTGGTGGAAGTATATTTTGATGGACCAGTTCTTTATCTGGATGCCAGGTTGCTTAATGGGAATGGCGCTGCCCGCGTTGCTGTCGATCGAATTCGCATCGAATTCGCCGATGTACGGCGAGGCCGCCACGTATTCGCAATCTTTGATTTCGGCAGACGGAATTCGCCACGCACCGGGCATCGCCGAATCGACTCGACAGTTGCTGTGGATGGTCACGCTATTCGTTGGCTTGATGGTGTTTCTGCCCAGTCAGATGTCGATCGTCGACGATTTTTCGCGGCGTTGGACCGACATTATCTGGACGTCGAACGAAAGAATCCGCAAACGTCTGAAACCGCATCAGGCCAGTCGGATTTACTACACGATTCTGGCTTGTTACGTTGTGTGGTCGTTCATGTCCGCCACAATTTTTCTGATGTTCGGCGATGCTCCCATGTTGATGGTGCTGGTCATCGCCAACCTGAACAACGTGGCGCTCGGAGTGACCGCGTTTCACGTGTTGTGGATCAATCGCACGCTGCTACCAAAGCCGCTCCGTCCGCGGTGGTACAACCAGCTTGGCATCGCCGCCTGCGGCGTGTTCTACTGCGGAATGGCCCTGCTGGTATTCTGCGCCAAGATCCTTCCCTTGATTACAGGTTGAGGAATCCAACGATGTCTCATCCGATGTTCGACCTTTCCGGCAAAGTCGCTGTCGTTTCCGGAGCCGCGCAGGGCATGGGGCAGGCAACCGCCGTCGCCGTGGCCGAGGCTGGTGGCGACGTCGTTCTGGTTGATCGAAATAAAGACGGAGTCGAAGAAGTCGGCGAGGAGATTCGTCGGCTCGGTCGCAAAGTGCTCGTCGCAGATACGAATGTCTCGGACCCTGAGGCGATTGCTGAACTGTTCCGACATGTCGATGCAGAAGTTGGCCGAGTTGACTTTCTTGGTAACATCGCCGGCGATGGTCACTTGGCCAAACCGGAAGACCTGTTAATCGAGGATCTGCACCGAGTCTTCCAAAACCTGGTCGTAGGCCGCTTTGCCATGTGTCGGGAAGCTGGACGGCGTATGTTGGCTCAAGGCCGTGGCTCGATCATGAACATCGGCTCGCTGGCCAGCACCACGGCGCTTGGTCGCGGCCACGTTGCCTACAGCATGGCGATGGGAGCGGTCGTGCAAATGACACGGGAACTCAGCACCGAATGGAGCCACCGTGGCGTGCGCGTCAATTGCGTCACACCGGCTCAAGTGACCAACCCAAGCCTAACCGCTCGCATGGAGAAAGACCCAACACTCGAAGCCCGATTCATCCGTGGCATACCCGCCGGACGCATGGGAACGCCATCGGACATCAAGGGACTTGCCGTGCTGTTGGCGTCGGACGCCTCCGAGTGGATCACCGGAGCGATCATCCCCATGGATGGCGGCAACATGGCGATGAACGCCGGCGGTTCGGCCGGGCACCATGGCACCGTCGTCCAGTCATTTCGAGAAGAGGAAGGCAATCAATGACCACGGTACAAGGTTCGTCAACACTCGATAGGCCAACCCTTCTGGCACTCTACCGCAAGATGCAGATCATTCGTCAATGCGAAGAGCGACTTGCCAGATCCCACCAACGCGGCCTGATACACGGAGCTTGTCACACGTATGTTGGCGAAGAAGCGATTGCAACGGGCGTGTTTGCCCATTTGCGGAAGGAAGACGTCGTTTTTAGCACACACCGCGGGCACGGCCATGCACTGGCGAAGGGATTGCATCCGAAAGAGTTGATTGCCGAGTTATATGGGCGGGAAACAGGCTGCTCACAGGGTCGCGGTGGCAGTATGCATTTGTTCAAGCCAGAGATCGGCATGATGGGAACCAGCTGCATTGTCGGTCCGTGCATCCTGCATGCATGCGGCGGTGGTTACAGCTTCAAGATTAAGAAGACCGACAACGTTGCGACCGCGTGTTTTGGCGACGGAGCCGTCAACAATGGCGCGTTTCATGAAGGTCTGAACATGGCCAGTATTTGGAAGTTGCCTGTGATCTTCGTCGTCGAGAACAACCAATTCGCGACCGAGATTCCCTTCAGCTACTCCAGCGGCATCCCCGATGTTGGCCGACGGGCCGAGAACTACGGGATTCCTGGTTTTGAACTCGACGGCAACGATGTACTTGAAATCCATCGCGTTGCCGGCGAGGCGATCGAGCGGGCCCGCGGCGGCGACGGGCCGACTTTGATCGAGTGTAAGACTTACCGCACGAGAGTCCACGCGGAAGGGATGAGCGATTTCGGATATCGCACCAAGGAAGACGTAGAAGAATGGAAGACGCGTTGTCCGATCCTTCGTTTACGAACGCACATTGTCGAAGAGGGCACTGCAAACGCCGATGAATTGAACGCGATTGAGGAAGAGGTTCGCGAAATCATCGAACAATCGCACCAGTTTGCGGAAGCCAGTGATTATCCGTTAGGTGAGACGGCAACCACCCACGTCTTCAGCGAGGCACCTCCGCCGACACTCCCGATCGTTCCACCACCTGGCACTCGCGAAACATCCTTCGTCGCGGCGACGCGCGAAGCTCTCGATCACGCCATGGCCGAGAACCAACACATCTTCGTGATGGGCGAGGGGGTTGGTGTTCGTGGAGGTAACTTCATGACGACCACTGGACTTTTCGACAAATACGGCGCCGATCGGCTATGTGATACGCCGATCTGTGAACGCGGTTTTATCGGACTCGGCTGCGGAGCTGCGGCGACTGGTGCGAGGCCCGTGATCGATTTCATGTTTATCGATTTCATGAATGACGCCTTCGGTGAAGTGATTAACCAGATCGCAAAGATGCAATACATGAGCAGTGGTCGCTTGAAAATGCCTATTCTGTTGCGCGGATGCGGCGGAATCGGACATTCGGCAGCAACCCATCACTCCGGTATGTACCACTCGATCTACGCACAAATGCCGGGGCTGCGTGTGGTGATGCCATCGACACCTTACGATGCGAAAGGCTTGATCGCGCACGCCTTGCAGTCGAACGATCCAGTTCTCTTCCTGGAGCATCGCGAGTTGATGGCCATCAAGGGTCCCGTTCCAGAAGAAAACTACGAGATCCCCTTTGGCCAAGCCAGCGTTGTTCGTGAAGGCACCGACGTAACCGTCGTCGCTATATCGCTGATGGTACATCATGCCCTCAAGGCCGCGGAACAACTTGCCACCCGAGGCAGCTCGATCGAAATTATCGACCCACGCACAGTTTCGCCGCTAGATACGAACACGATTCTGCGATCGGTCGCCAAAACCGGGCGAGTACTTATCGTCGACGAAGCGTTTGGACCCTGCAGCGTTGCGTCTGAGATCGCGGCTCAGATCGCCGACACGGGCTTCGATCACCTCGACGCCCCAATTAGGCGACTCACTGGCGCATTCACGCCGACCCCGTATTCACCCACCTTGGAAAAGGTGATCGTTCCGCAGGTGGAAGATGTTGTGCGGGCAATTTCCAATTTGCTCGAAGAATGAGAGGCTCGCATTGCCATGCCCATTGAAATTATAGTCCCGCGCCTTGGCTGGTCGATGGATGAAGGTACGTTCGTAGAGTGGCTCAAGAACGACAAGGACTTTGTCAACGCCGGCGACATGCTGTTTGTGCTCGAAGGCGAAAAGGCGTCGCAAGAAATCGAGTCGTTCGACGCGGGAAGTTTGCACATCCCTGCCGACGCACCGCTGCCGGGTGACACGGTCGCCGTCGGACAACGGCTCGCATACTAAGCCTGCCGCTATTGGCAATGCTATGGTGCCCACTTCATCCGACTCGCCTGGCAATCGAGCGGTCGGCTCTGCAGCGCAACGATTGGCTCGTAAGCTTGAAGTCGATATCGACAACATTCCTACGCCCGATCCGACGGGACGAGTTAGCAGCGAAGACGTTCAAGTTACAGGCGGCCAAGGTAAACCGACCAAGGCCGTTTTGCACAAGGGCATTGGCGTCGTCGCCACTCCGCGAGCGCGCCGCACGGCGCGCGAACTCGGCATCGATTGGAGGACAACTCAGGGAAGCGGACGAAACGGGCGAGTACGGCAGCGCGACATCCTCGCCACGCGGCAGGCGCCCATTTCCTCATCGAATCGTCTGCAGCTGGCAGGATTACCTGAGGCATCGGGAACCCAGCAACCTCCTAACAAAATTCGCCGCACGATCGCTCAGCGCATGCTCGCCGGTGTTCAGCAAACCGCTCCGGTGACATTGAACACGAAAGTCGAGGCATCCGAACTGTTCACCGCTCGACAACAATGCAAGTCACGCGACCCTGAAAATGCGCCCAGTTACAACGACATGCTCGTGATGCTCGTCGCCGCTTCGCTGCCCGAATCTCCGGAATTGAATGCCTGTTGGGTAAACGACTCTGTTTACACATTCGACGAAATCAATGTTGCGATCGCGATGGACACACCGCGAGGTCTTCTGGCTCCAGTCCTGCGAAACGTGGCGGCTTCTTCCCTAAAGGAAATCACCGCCGAGTCGCGACGACTGGCTGAACAAGCTAGCTTGGGCAACCTCAGCGAAGATCAGCTCGCGGGTGGCACCTTCACGCTCACGAATCTCGGCATGTTCGACGTTGACCACTTCACGCCGATCATCAATTTACCCCAGACCGCCATCCTTGGAATCGGCCGCCTAGCGGACGAACCCGTTGTTGCTGATGGAAGAGTCGTTCCCGGCAAATCTCTTTCACTCAGTCTTACGTTCGACCACCGCGTCATCGACGGCGCACCCGCAGCGCGTTGGCTGCAACGACTCTCGGAAATGATTCGGCAGTTTTCGCGATACGTAATCGAGTGAGTGGCAGAATGCCTGCCGGAAAAGGCAAGTGTTCTGGTCCCGTATTTAAAAAAACTCGGTCGGCA
>LWDU01042826.1_pt1 | contig 37088 bp, 32 predicted proteins | sample 727161 | NCBI WGS metagenome assembly LWDU01 (sample SAMN04566230, study PRJNA314399) | hydrothermal vent metagenome | isolation source: deep sea hydrothermal plume seawater | place: Mexico: Gulf of California, Guaymas Basin | collected 2004-07-11 | reverse complement strand
AATATAAGTACTTTTATAACATGAAAATTATTAGAAAAAAATAGAATATTTGTATAAGAAATTAACTAAAAAAAATAATGATTAGTGTTATTGGTTATTTTTGAGTGTTTTCTATTAAGATGAAGCAAGAATATGAAATTTTCTAGAAAAAAAATAATTGCAGTATTACAACTTTTAATTCTCAATCAGTTTACAGTTGCCCAACCAATTGTGATTGATCAATTTGAAATGAATCAACATGAGCAAGAAGCTTTTGTAAATTCACTCATTTTGTCTATTAAAAAGCATCCTATTTTTCTTCAATCCCTAACAATCATTGAAACCAGCAAAGCCTCACTTGATATTTCAAAATCAAATAATAAACCGCAGATACAATTGCAAGCAAATTCTAGGAACAGCCTTAAACAAAAATTTGAGGACCCAATGAGTGCCTTTACAGAGAGCACCAAAGATAAACACAGGGCAGATTCTAGCTTAATTTTGCAACAGTCTATTTTTGACAAAGCTGTTAAAGAAGAAATCAGTAAACAAGAATATATGCTTCAAGCAGATTATTTTGATAAACAACAGAAAATCTCTGAGCTGACTCTAGACATGGCTTTGGTTTGCCAAGACACAGCTGCCTATAAAATAATTTCTGATCTCATTGAGATTTCAATTGATAGTCACTCAGAAATTGTTAACCGAATACAAATGAGAGTTGAGAGTGGAAGAGCAGCTCAAGCAGAAATGACCAGAGCTAAGGCCAGATTAGCAGAAGCCAGAGCAAAAAAAATGACTACTGAACTCAAACTATTAACTGCTAAAGCTACATTCCAACAACTGATGTCTGACGGGGAACCTTGTGAAAAATTTATCAAGATCGATCCTGAACAATTAACTATTGATACAAATAAAATTCAAGATGAGATTGAGAATAATTTTTCTGTAATGCGAGCAAGTGAGTTGATTAAAGCAGCAGAGAGAGAGTTAGAGAAAGCTAAAGCAGGCTTTAGGCCAAAAATTAACCTTGAACTTAGAGGCGATAGATATGATCTCACAGGAGATAAAAATTATGACGTTTACGCAGGGGTAAATTTTAATGTGGATATTTATACAGGTGGGAAAAAAACAGCATTGGTTCGCTTAGCCAATGAACAACTAAAAACAGCGACATTCAATAAAGAGATACTAATTAAAGATTTAAGAATAAAATCAGGGGCAAACTTGGCAGAATTAAATAACAGTGATGATAGATTAATGATATTTAATGCTGCCTATGAAGCTTATAAGGACAGCCGGGATAAACTAAGTCTTCAGTTTGAATCCTCAAACGTGTCTCTATTAGAACTGTTGCAGGCTGAAAGAGATTTTATTGAGTCTTCAGAATTATTATTACTCAATAAAAAAGAAATTATTTCTTCTCAAATAAGACAACTTTATCTTTTAGGAAAAATTACTGACTATTTTGAAAAAGGACTTTGAAAATATTAATTTAATATACAAATTATGATGAGCCAAATAAAAACCACTCACTGGTTCAAGATAGCATTTAGTGAAAACAAGAACCTATATTCTAGAGTACTTCTAGCCTCGATAATGATTAATCTATTATCAGTAGCAAGTTCCATCTTTATTATGGTTGTTTATGACAGAGTCATCCCCAATGCAGCCTATTCATCTTTATTTGCTCTAACATTAGGCATGGTCATAGTTGTTGTTTTTGACTTCATCTTAAAAAATCTAAGATCTTGGTATATAGATCTAGCTGGAGAAGATTTAGATCTTGGGATTGGAGAGGATATTTATTATCGCCTACTGCACGCACCTATTGACAAGATGAACAATTCAGTTGGCAGCCTTGCTAACACCTTTAAAGAATTTGATGCTTTAAAACAATTTTTTGCTTCTGCAACAATTGCGTTGCTAGTCGACTTGCCATTTGTATTTTTATTCATCTTAGTTATTTATCTTATTTCTGGACCTCTAGCAATTATCCCATTAACTGTGGTCCCTCTCATATTGATTATCGGCATAGCTGTTCAACCTTTCATTGCAAAATATAGTCAGTCTGTTTCTGAAATGAATCAAAATAAATACAGTCTATTGGTAGAAAGTTTAGGCGGTTTAGATGCCATCCAAACAAATAATAGCTCTTCACTATTTGTTGACCGATATAGAGACAGTGTAAAGGATGGCTCAAGCTCTTCAAGAAAATCAAAAGTCCTGTCGCAACTTGCAACTAATTCAGCGTCTAGTGCTCAGCTTATTAGCCTTGTTGGAATTATTTTTTACGGAACCTATTTAATAGATTCCGGGGAAGTATCTATGGGTGCAATGGTTGCTGCAGTTCTCCTTTCATCAAGGGCCTTATCTCCTATGGCACAAGTAGCGAATCTATTCGGTAGACTAAATCATGCCAGGACTGCTTATAAGAAAATCGATCAATTGATGAACTTAATATCAGACAAGGGTGCTGGCAATAAAGGTATCAAAGTTGACAATCTTGGTAACCTAGAATTTAAAGGGTTGAGTTTTACCTACCTTGAGTCTTCAATGCCAACGATAAATCAGTTAACAACACAAATTCAAGAAGGAGAAAAAGTTGCCATCATGGGCAAAAATGGTTCAGGAAAAACCACATTAATTAAATTGATTTCCGGTATATATACACCCTCTCAAGGAGCTTTGACATTTAATCACCTTGCTGCTGATCAAATAGATCAAAAGACTTTCAGAAGAAAATTGGCTGTGGTTCTTCAAGATTTCCAACTGTTCTCAGGGTCTATAAGAGATAACATTGTTATGGGAAGAGAATGGATTAAAGATGAAGCTATCCAAAGTTCAATAAAATTAAGTGGTCTAAACGATTTTCTTCATACAATTCCTGGTGGTTTAGAGTACATACTTTCAGATAAAGGTAAATCGCTATCCAAAGGACAGATGCAATCAATTGCATTAGCTAGAGCCATGGCTGGAAATCCTGAGGTTTTATTACTAGATGAATCTACAGCATCTCTTGATATGAATGCAGAGAAAGCGCTTATTGAGAGTCTTAATATAGAAATGTTTAAAACTTTAATCCTAGTAACTCATAGAATACCCATGCTGGACCTAGTGGATCGCATTATTGTTTTGTCGCAAGGCTCAATAGTATTAGATGGTAAAAAAGACGAGGTTCTCAGAAAACTCAGACAAAACAATGATTGAAAAAAAACAACTTAGAAATGCAAACATCATTCTATATTCAATATGTATTTTTTGGGTGACGATCTTTGTTTGGGCAAATTATGCGGTATTGGAAGAAGTAACCAGAACAATGGGAAGGGTGGTAGCCTCTTCCAAGATACAGGTTATTCAGAACTTAGAGGGTGGCATAATAAAAGAAATTCTTACAAAAACTGGGGCGACAGTTTCTTCTGGAGATCCTCTAATAGTATTTGAAAGCACTAGATTTCAATCAGAATTATCAGCCCTAACAAAAGAAAAACAAGCAGCAGAAAAGAATCTTAAGTTACTCGATGAGGAGCTAGATATACTTGAACCTCTGGTTAATCAGGGAGTTGAATCTAAAATGGAATTGATACGTTTGCGCCAACGTATCCTAGATGCAGAAGCAAGTTTAATGAAATCAGAAGAAACTCTCCCAATACTTGAGGACAGACTATTTAGAACCACTGTCATTGCTCCTGTTGATGGGATTGTCAACCGACTTCTAGTTAATACAACTGGAGGAGTAGTGCAACCTGGAGAACCATTACTTGAAATTGTACCCATAGGTGATGAATTGATTATTGAAGTTGAAATTAACCCAAAAGACATTGCCTATGTTCTTCCAGGACAAGAAGCGATCATTAAACTTACTGCTTTTGATTTTTCTAAATTTGGTTCTCTCAAGGGTAAAGTCATAAACGTTGGTGTTGATACAATTCAAAAAGAAGACGGGAGCATTTGGTACATATGCCAAATAGCTGTTGATGAAAATGGTTTTACGTCTATAGGGAAAACTATAAAAATCCTCCCAGGAATGGTTGCAGAAGCAGATATAGTTAGTGGTGAGAAAACTGTTTTAAAATATCTTTTACAACCCGTAACAAAAATTGCTAACGAAGCCTTTAGAGAAAGATAGTTGATTGATTATTGCCCATATAATTTATTAGAAAATCTTAATCATCTAAAACAGCGGATCCCCAATAGTTATAGCCAAGTATCTTAGGTGTTTTTGGCAGATACATAGTTTCCATCTGACTTATAATTAACCCTGAAGATTCTATGATTGATGGGATATTTTTATTAATATTGCATCCACCTGCAATTATTGACCAAACATTATTTACTCTATTTTGCCATTTAAATACTTGTTGCTCAGGTGAAGCCCCATGTTCACAAAATACTAGTCGCCCATCAGTCTTCATTACACGTTTAATTTCAGACAATGCTTGACTTAAATTCGGGATAGTACACATCGTGTAGGTCATTAATACGGTGTCAAAATAATTGTCATCAAGCTCCATAACTTCGGCTTTAGCATTGAGAAATTGGACATCCATATCTTCTACTTTAGCTTTTTTTCTGGCCATTTCTAGGAGCTCTTCCGATGGGTCTAAACCCCAAATTTCTTTAATATTGTCTTTTTGGTAATAAGGAAGGTTGAGACCAGAGCCAATTCCAACTTCCAACACATTGCCTGTTGCCAACGGTATAACCTTCTTCCTTTGATGTATAAAAGGTTTAGTGTTGCATGAACAATTCAATAGATGGGGCAGAATATATTTATCATAAAGACTCACTGTTCCTGCTCTCTCTCTTTATTAATCACCTAGACTAGTTATTATTTTTATTATTATGGTCTAATTGTTGAAGATGTAGATATCCAAAAATTAATACCAGGAAGAAATTCTTAATTCTCTGTTCTTTAATTTTGTTAAAAAAAACAAAAAACTCTAAGACATGTGCAACGATCAGAAATATTAAGAGATAGTTAATAAAAGCTGACATAGGAAAAACTAAATTCAAAAGACAGATAAACCAAACAAACAAAAGGGAGCATTTAATAAGGTTAATTTTTTTCATAATAAAATCCTAACAAATCTATGCAGGATCAAAAAGGTTAATCAAAAAAAGATGAACAATAACTACAAGTAAAGTTAAATTCTTAAATGTTTCTTGTCGCTCTTATTGTTTCTCTTTTTTGTTTGAGAGTGACTCTCTCTTGAAGTGCTCTCCACTCCCTAAACTTTTTAGGGTTATGAAATAACCATGTAAAATTAAGGCTTACGGTTAAGGGTTGCATGCCCATTTCATAATCAATTCTTTCTGGAGCATAAGGGCCCATAATAGTTTTGTGGAGTTCTGTAACAGTAGCACCTGATGAGGTTTTTAGTTTTCTGACATCAAGATTTAAACTGATTTTTTCATTTACGACATAATCAAAACCAACCTGATAAATAGGATCCAAAGACTTTTTTAGCTTGAAATTAGCACCTGATAGGATGCCTAGAGATTTTTCTTTATGGAAGGATGAGTATATTAGACCTAAGCCAATATAGGGTCTAAAATCAGAATTTTTTGGTTTAAAATAATATTGCACGGTCGCATTAGGTGACAGTGAAATAAAGGATGCGATTTTAGCCTCCTCTCCTAAAGCCTTATTGTAAATGTCGATTTCTGAGGGGATTCCAGTCAAAAATTCAACCCCTAGATTATCAGTCATTAGGTAGCTAAAAGAAAAAGTAGGCATCCCATGGACTGCCATGCCAACCTGACTATCATTACTAAATTGTGGCACTAAGAAGGTATAACCTGATCTTAAAATCCAATCACCTTTGTTTACTTCATAATTCTGACTCCATGTATTTGTGGAGAGTAGAATAAGGAAAAATATTAGAAATCTTTGCATAGCAGATACCTTAGGGTAAAAATATGTTGAGAATATGAAGATCTGAATAGTTTATTAACAAAGGTTTATTTATTCCCCCCCAAATAAGGTACAACACGTTCAGCAATTACCTGCATTGACTGCTCTGGGTTTTTATATAAACGAATAGCGAATTCATCCAAACCAGCATTCTTAAACTGGATCATTTCTTCTGTAAATCGATCAATATCATTAAAATCACCTGTAAAAGTAAGATTATTTATTAGCTTCTCAACAATATCATCTCCTACGCCCTTAATATCATTGCTGTTATGAGCATACGCCTCTGCAAATGAATGTAGATTATCTTCAACGATTTGAGATTCATTTGAATCTAAAAATGTGGATGTGTACCAATGATCAAGCATCCCTCGCACAAAAAGCTTACTCCTAGCTTCAGCTATGGCTTCTTCTTTGTCTAATTTCACATGCCAAGAAAATAAATTACTGATTGCGAAAGTTTTTCTATCGCGTCCATTATCTTTTATGGATTGATCAATAACATCCATGCATTCGTCTATTCGCGCCAGAGTAACATCACTCATGATTAAACCATCAGCAACTTCAGTGGCCATTGATAACATTTTCGGTTTAGTTGCACCTACATAAATTTTTGGACTGGGTTGATCTATCCACTCTGGTTTAGGTCCGTTGATCTGGAAAATCTCTTTATTAAATAAAATTGGTTTGTTTGGGGACAAACTTTTTAAAAACTCAACGCATTCCCTAACACCCTGAACCATATTTGGGTACATGGTTCGTCGATTAGGTTTTAAACCCATTGAGATTAATGTTCCCCCTCCCCCGCCAATAATAATTTTTGCCCTACCTTTAGAAAGCTGATTCAAACCGAATAGAAGATTAGAAAGCTTCAAAGGGTGCGTTTCAAAAGGACTGATTGCAACTGGTCCCATCTTGATTTTATGGGTCCGTTTTGCAAGGACAGAAAAATTAATAAAGGGATCAATTGCCGATGGATAATTTGCTGTCAAAACAGCATTAAACCCTAGTTTCTCAGCAATAATGCCCAACTCTGAAAATTCATCTGTGGTATGGGTTGGGTCGATTATTATATCAATCTTCATTTTACTTGGCCTTGTGAAATCCTATCCTGAGTCTTCAGCTTATGGGACTACAGATGAAAACAGGAATATTTCTTGTTGTTTTTTGTCGGTACTCTTCATAAAAGGGACACGCTTTGATAATGAATGGCCAGATACTCTCTTTTTCATCATCAGACAGTTTCTTAGCATGTGCAGTGAACGTTTTTGAATTAACTGTTATTTCTATTCTTGGGTCATTAATTAAATTGTAATACCACGCTGGGTGTGAAGGTGCACCGCCACTTGAAGCAACTAATATATAGTCATCTTCGTAGGGAATAGTTAATAAAGGAATGGTTCTAAGATTTCCTGTTCTTCTGCCAACAGCAGTAATCATACAAATAGGATTGCCAAGGAATGTACCAAGAAATCTACCACTGAATTTGTTATAGAGCAGTGTATGCAGTTTTGTTAAACCCTTCATAATGGGTTTTACAAATCTATGTGTATTCATTTATCTGTTTAGAAAATTAAGCTTCTGTTATATCGAAAATTCTTATTGTTGGCCCTTCATCACATTGTGAACCGATTAACTCCACTGTTCCTTCCTCCACTCTAAATGCTAGGTATTTATCATAATGCTCTTTTGATTCCCATGTTTCTGTCATGACGAAATTATTATTATTTTCCACATTAAACGTCAGATTAATGCCATGACAACCGTCATAAGCCCTAGTGACTTTATAGGCTTCTTTACATAGTTCAGTAAAATCTTCCACTTGACCTTCTTTTAAAACACCTTCTAATAAAACACTTACTGTCATCTTAACCTCCTTTATTTAAACTAAATTAATTGATCTTATTTAACTGAATAAAATTTCATATCCACGCTATCAGTGGTTAAGTTCATTTCAGTTAAGCAAAGATAGAAATTTCCATCAGTCACATCATCTAGTGAGTAGAAAGAAATAATATTTCCTTCGCGTTCCCAAACTCCTTGTCGACTGGCAGCATTTCTAGTGCCTGCATCATTGATCGCTGTTGCTCTTCCTGAAAAAGATCCTTGCGTCCTATGATTTGGATTATCAAGTTTTAAATTATAAGTGAGCCAAACCTTTCCATAATCACCTGTATTTCCAACAACATTAATCACTCCTCCATCATCTGTCAAAGTGACTGATGTAATGTTTCCAGAAAATAAATTTGCATCACCATGAATGTCTATACTGTGAGCACTAAAAGAACTCATGATCAGTATCAAAGATAATATTATTTTTTTCATTGTTTACTCCTTGTAGTAATTTTTTTATAAATTCGTATAACCAAAGCCTATTTATCTATTTAGAAAATTAACCCCTGTTTTTTTCTGGACCATATTTACTAGAGTAATACCATAGCAACATACCTGAAAGGACTGTTAATAAACCAAGAATAGCAAATACCCTAATTAAACCGTGTGAAAAGTCATCTCGTTCTCTGTAATCCATAATGTGTAAAGACCATAAAAAATCCCAAGCACGCCATAATTTTGTTCTAACAGCTACAATCTCACCAGTTAAAGGGTCAATATAAACAATCCCTTTTTGTGGTTTCAATACATTTACTTTATACAAAGGTAAATCCCTTCCTCTGAACTCAGAGCCTGTCAATGGTGTATTAATAAGAACAACATTGATGGGTTCTAGATTGGTCTTAGACTGGACAATATCTATTACTTCGTTCTCTTCAAGATATGATCTTTGTTTACCTGATAACGCATCGAAGATCAGCGTTTCTTTTAGTGGACGCTCAATCTCATAAACCCATTGCCCTGAACGTCTTTTTAATTTGATACTAACCTCTTCTTTTGCAGACAGCTTAGCCACGTCAATTATTTCACTGATAGAGACAAGTTCAGCGGTCACCAAAGGATCTATTACTTGTGATTGAGACTTAACTAAATATTGCTCACCTCTAACATCTGTAATATCTGGTAAAGTGAAAAATAGGCCAGACACAGTCCACATTAATAATTGAATAGAGGTTAGAAGGCCTAACCAACGGTGTGATTTTCTATAAAAGAGATGAAGATTCACAAAGATAGTGCAATAAATTTATTTCTTGGATGCTTCTCGGACGGATTTAAATTCATTGCCTTCATACCACTGTGGCCATACATCTGAGTTGGCCAGATAATTGACCATATTCACTGTAATAGTCAATTGTTCCGTAAAACCAGATAAATCCCAGTTCGAATCATATTCATCTGATGGCTGATGATAGTCCATAGATGTATATTTATCAGCTATAGCTTTACCTGCTGCTTTTCCTCCGTCGACCTTATCAATCCCACCATCTGCATAAAGCATAGGCACTCCTTTTTTTGCAAGACTGATATGATCAGATCGATAGAAAAATCCCTTTTCTGGTTCGGGGTCAGGGGTTATATATTTGTCTATTTTTTTGAGCTCTGTTCTGAGTATGTCCTCAAGTTCAGAAGCGCCATAACCCACTACGATCATGTCTTTTGTTTTGCCAATAGGTAAGACCGCATCAAAGTTATAACCTGCAACGACATGTGATAAATCAATGGGAGGGTATTCTGCAAAATATTGAGAGCCCAATAAACCTGACTCTTCTGCTGTTACAGCAAGAAACAAAAGTGATCTCTCAGACTCTATAGAACTATAATAATTAGCTAGCTCTAATAATCCAGCTGTGCCAGAAGCATTGTCTACAGCTCCGTTGTAGATATTATCCCCAGGTTGATCTTTATTCATTCCTAAATGATCCCAATGCGCCATCATTAGAATATATTCATCAGGCTTCTTAGTGCCTCTTTTTACAGCAGCAACATTATGAGACATTGAATACTCTATTGTATTGTTTAAAGTGGCATCCAAGGTTAACCCAGACATTCCCACTGCTTGAAAATCTGCACTTAAAGCGTTTTGTTTCAGTTGCTCCAAATTGAGATTTGCTTGATTGAAAATATCTTCTGCTACTTCACTGGTAACCCAACCTTCAACTTTTACTCTAGACTGACCCATGTCTTCACGTTTCAGATCTATTTGTTTTCCAGCCCAGCTTGATTCAACTACTTGCCAAGGGTAAGCAGCAGGTGCTGTTTCATGAATAATTAAAACAGCATCTGCACCCTGTCTTGCTGCTTCTTCGTACTTATATGTCCATCGTCCATAATAAGTCATTGCTCTGCCATTAAATAAGTCAGGATCTTCTGTAGCAAAACCAGGGTCATTAATAAGCATCACCACTGTTTTACCTTTAACATCTATGTTCTTGTAATCATTCCATCCGTATTCGGAAGCAACAATCCCATAACCAACAAAGACTAATTCACTTGATGTAACGGAAACTTCTTGATCAACTCTCTTAGTCCAATAGACAGCTTCAGGACCAGCTTCGAGTGTCCGTTTATTTTCATTGTTGCTTATGGATAAGAATGAATCATTTAAATTCACTGTCATCCGACTTAAGGGTACTTCGAGAAAATAATTATTATGAATGGGTACCAAGCCCAGCCTTTTGAATTCATTTTTTAGATATTTTTTAGTTTTTTCTCCACCCTCACTTCCCGGGCTTCGACCTTCAAATTCATCAGATGCCAGCACATTTACATGCCTATGGATATTGGATTCTATGATTTCCTTGGATAATCCATTCATGCAAATGAGTAATCCAGATATTAAGATTAGTTTTTTCATTTTATTTTCCTAAAGTAACGAATGGTGTAAAAGTAGCTAAGATGCTTTTTAATAAAATCTTTAATACATCAAGACTAACAAATTTGTCGAGATTCACAAAGGTTGGGTTTCTGATAAGACAATTTTATAAAACAGCTGTTTTTAAACCCAAGTTATTCAGGTTTAGAGAACGGTACTGGCTCCCCATTTTTAAATGCGTAATCAGAATGCAATGATTGAATTTTTTTAGTCATTGAGCCCTGAGTTCCATCTCCAATTTTTCTTCCATCAGCTTCTAGAATTGGAGTAATTTCTCCCATGGTTCCTGATGTAAAAACTTCATCTGCTGTATATAGTTCGCTATTTGATATATTTCTTTCTTGAATTTTTATGCCTTCTTTATTTGCTATATCAATTATCATCTTTCTTGTTATTCCAGGTAAGCAGCTGTCAGCAGTAGGCGTGTGAACTTCATTATTAGATACGATAAAAATATTTGTGTCATTTGTCTCTGATACAAACCCATTACTATCAAGCATTATTGCAGAATCAACATCACTAGCATTAGCTTCGATTACTGCCAGGATATTATTTAGTAGGTTATTATGATGAATTTTAGAATCTAAGAATTGAGGTGAATTTCTTCTTATAGATGAAGTTATTACTCTGATCCCAGTATTTGAATATACCGGAGGTTTCCACTCAGCTAATACAATGAGCGTGCACCCAGATTGATTTAATCTTGGATTCATTCCAGAAGTTATTTTTTCTCCTCTGGTAAGCGTTAATCTTATATGTGCCTGATCCCACATTCCATTTGCCTCTAAGGTGGAAAATAAGGCTGCTTTAATGTTTGTTGAAGAGGGAATGTTCTCGAACATCAGTGCTTTTGCAGAGTCTTGAAGCCTTTGCAGATGCTCAGCTAATGCCGCAATTCTGCCTTTATATATTCTTAATCCTTCCCAGACAGCATCTCCACCTTGCACTGCACTATCAAATACGGAAATTTTAGCTTCATTCCTAGGAACCAATTCTCCATTAATATGAACCAGAATAGCTTCGTTACGTTTATCAATTGAGTTCATTCTGTTCTTTTTTTACTTTGATTGATTGTTTATATAGTTTTTCATAATAAGGTTTACATTCTATTAGAAGTGGGCTGAGTTCGACAGGAAAGTTTGGTTTAGAGCTATGTACATTGAATCCAGATGTTGTATGTAAAGATTTATACCAATATTTTGCCCAAACCCCATCTTCTTTTCGAGGACCAGGTTTCCAATTAAGCATTGTTGGTAAAAATTCAATATTTAAGTGCTCACAAAGTGTGCTTAGAATATTTTTAGGATTTTTGAGTAGCTCTGTGGCATCAACTATAATTGGTCTATTTCCTACTTTGTTTAAGTATTGGTAAAGCTCCCATTGTTTGTCAAAGCCAGTGTCGCTAAGTTTGAGTCGAGGCAGCTGCTCTGCTAGTGAGGGCAGCATCTCTATTGGATTTCTTATAAGAAGAATATTTTCTGTTTTTTTTAAAAAAGAAAGATCAATATCTACAAGATGTTTTGTCATTTGTTTCATAAATAAAATTCTTTTCTCATCTTCTAATTTAAGATCAAAGAGATCACTCATGACAGATTCACCATCACAATTAAGACTATTCATAATTTCTTTGTGGCCAGGATGATTAATCTTTGTTTCGCGTAGGTAATGACCATATAAAGGTTCATCAACTACTTGGGTGTCATATCTTTGAGCAAAACTATACATAATCGCAGTGGATATGTTTCTAGGGCCCGACCAAAGAGATATTTTTTTCATATCTTAAGCAAATTACAGAAATGATTTAATTTGTCAAACAAGCGATCTGTGATACAAAAAATCTTTTGAAATTCAGAAAAGTTAGGTTTTTGTTATGATAATTATTATGAAGCAATTAAATGATATTCTTGAAAAAATAGCATCTCCTTTAAAAACCTACTCAAATTATTTATTGAGAATAGGTCTTGGTATTTCCTTCTTTCTTCATGGGTATGGAAAAATCCCTATTCAAGAGAGCTTTATTAATTGGCTATCCTCAAAAGGTATACCCTTTGCAGAAACTACCGCACACCTTATTGCATGGGGTGAAATGATATCAGGCATTGGAATTCTTTTAGGAGGCTTAATAGGGACAAAAGCTTCAGTAACTGGAAACTTAATCACGAGATTATCAGGAGGGGCAGTCACTCTCATTGGGGTATCTTTTTTGGTGAAAGAGGATCTGTTCTGTTCGCCAGTGAGCAATTGTTCTTGTTACTGGTGGGTACTTATTTCGCGATTAAAGGAAATGATAGATAATTAAAAAGGAGCAAAGCTCTGAAAGCCTTGCCCCTGTTGTGTTTATGGCGCGCCCGATAGGACTCGAACCTATAACCCCCAGCTTAGAAGGCTGGTGCTCTATCCAGTTGAGCTACGGGCGCTAAGAATTTCTAAAGTCTCTTCATGGCTTTTACGCGTGATCTTATAGAAGGAGAAAAAATAAAAACATGCCAAGCCAAAAACTAAAACACTAACATCCCTATGATTAAATTAAGTGAAATATTTATATTCTTCATTTTCTGATACCCCATTATTTTTATTAGTAAGAAATCATAATGTAACTATAATAACATTAGGGTAATTTACAAACGCGTTCAATATTTATTAAAAAAAGGTTATCTAACTGTAACTGATCATAATGCCAGTTATTATTCTGGATTTTCGACAGTCAGAACAGCAGTTTTAATATCAATTAAAGCCTGATCTTTTGCAAAAATTTCAAACGCTTCTGCATTTTGTACACCTGACCTGAGACAACAAACCCTTACTGCGATCATGGGTCGTTATAGGATTTAAAGGACTAATTGCCATATATGCATAAAGCGGTATTGGGACTTAAAGTCTGGCAGTACTCGTAGCAAGATGCCCATTATTGAGACATAAAATGGGTTCCAGTTGTCTGTTATCTTTTCATTGATAACGATAGTTTCTCGCTATGTTACTTTTTAGGGCACGGGCTTTTATAATCATACAAGTTGAGTTAGAAAATATTATGACTAAAATCAAACAATTCTCAGCTTTACAGGTCGGCATTGTCTGGCAACGTTTAAATGGTCTTTTAGACGAAACTGCTCAGGTATTTGTTCGTACTTCTTTCTCATCTGTGGTGCGTGATAATTGGGATTTTGCCGTTTGTCTGATGGATTCTAAAGGTAGATTGTTTGCTCAGTCTTCTCGCAGTATCCCTTCGTTTATAGGTTCTATGCCTCGTACTCTAAAGATTATGTTGAAACGCTTTCCAAAAGAGTCTTTAAGTCCTGGTGATGTGATGATATCCAATGATGCCTACCACGGCACAGGCCATCTCAATGATATTACAATGATTCGCCCTGTTTTCCGCGATGAAAAGCTGATCGCTTTTTTAGGGAGTGTATTTCATAGCGTTGATATCGGTGGAGCGCCATCTGTTACAGCCAGGGATTCTTTTGAAGAAGGGTTAACTATACCTGTCTCAAAAATATTGGTTAAAGGCGTCAGAAACAAGGACGTGTTTGCCTTTATGACTGAGAATCTTAGGGCTCCTGAGGAAACTTTTGGTGATATTGGCGCTCAATTTTCTGCCTATGAATTAGGTATCCAAAGACTGATAAAAATCCTAAACGATGAACAAATCGATGATTTAGATATGTTAGTAGAAGAAATACTTGGAAGATCTGAGATTGCCATGCGCAATGCTATCTCTGCTGTTCCTGATGGAATTTACAGCGATGAAATTATGCTGGATGGATTTGAGGAACCCTTAAAGATTTGCTGTGAGGTGAGTATTTCTGGAAGCGAGCTTAGCGTGGATTTCTCTGGTACATCTGAGCAGATTAATCGGCCAGTAAATTCAGTACTAAATTACACCTTGGCTTACTCCGCTTACGCCATTAAATGTGCTTTTGACCCTTATACACCTAATAACGAAGGGTCCTTCCGGCCAATCACTATTACCGCACCAGAGGGTTCTTTATTAAACCCATTGAGACCCGCGCCTGTATGGGCTAGACATTTAACTGGTCATTATTTACCACCGGTTATTTTTAGCGCCCTTGCTAAATTGATACCCGATCGTATTATTGCAGATTGTGGCTCGCCAGTGTGGAACGTCTATTTTGCCGGTAAATTGGATGATGGTCAGCGGTTTATAAAAATGTTTTTTATGAATGGCGGCCATGGTGCCCGTCCTCATGAAGATGGCCCGCCCTGTCTGAGTTTTCCGAGTAATATTGCGACTGTTCCAGTGGAGCAATTTGAGAATAGTGTCCCTATTTTGATTACTGAAAAAAGTTTAATTCCAGATTCTGGAGGTGCAGGCGAATTTCGAGGTGGTCAAGCTCAACGCCTTTCTTTCAAAATTGTCTCTAAAGATCCAGTGACAATGACCATCCGTCATGAGCGAGTTAAATATCCTCCAAGAGGCTTATTGGGTGGCAGAACCGGTTCTCCTGGTTGCGATTATGTCAATGGGGAGTGTATTCCTGCCAAGAGTCGTATGGACTTAAAAAATAATGACGTGGTCACCTTCGACACAGCAGGTGGCGGCGGTATAGGTTCTCCGGAAAAGCGCTCTGAAGAAAAAATCATTCGAGATTTAGAGTCTGGTGCGGTGACAAAAGAAGCAGCGGAACGCGATTATGCTTTTAAAAATGATGAAGGGCCTTTAGATGTCTGATGGATACAGATTAGGAGTTGACATAGGCGGTACGTTTACCGACTTAGTGATGGTTGATTTGCACAATGGAATGCTTTTTGATGAGAAGGTATTGACTACTCCAGATGATCCCTCTTTGGGGGTCATAAAAGGAGTGAAAAAAATCCTTGAGACCAACAATATTCCCGCTTCAAAGTTGAAGCATATTATTCATGGCACCACGTTGGTCGCCAATGCCATTATTCAGCGCCGCGGTTCTAAGGTGGCCTTAATAACGTCTCTGGGATTTCGTGATATACAAGAGATAGGCACTGAGTCGCGTTACGATACCTATGATTTATTTATGAAAATGCCAGCACCATTAGTGACTCGCCGCTGGCGCTTCGAGGTACCCGAGCGAATTGGTCCTGATGGACAGGTTATTTCATTATTAGATGAATCTAAAGTCGTTGATGTGGCACGGGCTATTGCCTCTAGCGATATCGACGCTGTTGCTGTTTCTTTACTTCATAGCTATAAAAATCCAAATCATGAAAGGCGTATTCGCGAGATTTTGCAACAGGAGTCACCAGATATTATTGTCTGTATCTCTAGTGATGTCATGCCAGAAATTGGCGAGTACGAGCGCACATCCACCACCATCTGTAATGCTTATGTGTTGCCAACTTTTACTCGTTACTTGGAACGATTAACCAACCGTTTTCAAGAAATGGGTGTCAATAAAGACTTATATTTAATGCTTTCTGATGGTGGAACGGTACACAAATCAACAGCAGCAATTTATCCGATTAGGTTGGTACAGTCAGGACCGGCCGGAGGGGTGCAAGCAGCAGCAGCGATTAATAAAATTACTGCTAACGAGAAAAATCAGGGCAACATTCTATGTTTCGATATGGGCGGCACGACGGCAAAAGCTTGCCTGGTGGAAGATGGAAAGCCTATGCATGCGAACGAATTTGAAGTTGCACGGATTTTTAGAGGCAAAAAGGGCAGTGGCATACCGCTCAAAATCCCTGTGATAGAGATGATAGAAATTGGTGCGGGCGGAGGCTCCATTGCACATTTAGATAATTTAGGCCTCATTCAGGTAGGTCCAGAAAGTGCTGGTGCTGACCCTGGCCCTGCTTGTTATAGCTTAGGAGGACTAGGGGCTACAGTCACAGATGCTGATCTTATTCTTGGTTATCTTGCAGCGGATAACTTTTTAGGTGGTGATATACAACTTGATATTGAAGCGTCAAAAGCAGTGATTAAAAACACTATTGCAGACCCCCTAAGTCTATCGGTAGTTGATGCAGCTTGGGCTATACATGAGACGGTTAATGAGAGTATGGCACAGGCTGCAGCTATTCATGCTCTTGAAAAAGCCAAACGTATTACTGACTACACAATGATTCCTATTGGTGGTGCAGGCCCGGTGCACGCCTGCAATATTGCACTCAAACTGAATTTATCACAGCTTATTTGCCCTCCAAGCGCTGGCGTTGCCTCTGCTTTAGGCTTTCTTGTGTCTCCCACTTCATTTACAACTCTGCAAGGTGGTGTGGTTCCCCTGAGTCGACTAAATTTTGAAACTGTAAATAGACAAATTTTGGACATGGAGGAACAAGGACAGAAGTTAATTACAAAGGCAGGAGAGAAGACAAGCGGTGTCAATGTCGAGATTCTTGCCTCCATGCGCTATATTGGTCAGGGTTATAACGTAGAAGTGGGAATTTCTAAAAAAGTATTAATGTCGAAAAATATTGCTGCAATACAACAACTGTTTGAAGCCGTTTATCTCACTCAATTTGGACGAATAGAGCCGCATATGGCGATTGAAATCGTGTCATGGCGTGTGGTGACTTCAGGGCCTATACCGGAGATTGATTTAGCTGTAGCACGGACTGGAGCGCACTCTGATGATTTTAGCAAAGGGCGTAGACAGATCTATTTTGGCTCCAAAAATGATTTTATCTCTGCACCAGTTTATGAGCGGTCTAAGATCAAGGCTGGGCATGAATTTGAAGGACCTGCTATCTTTGAAGAGCGTGAGTCTACGATTGTGGTGCCACCTGGATCGCATTCTTACGTTGATAAAGCCTTAAATCTCATTATCAATCTGCCCGTTAAAGGTGGGGTTGAATTAAGTTGATTATTGAACAGCCTACTATTGAATCCAAAACCGTTGTTGAAACGCTAGCACAGGCATTTTATGATAATAATGTCACTCATATCTATGGGGTTCCCGGTGGTGGAAGTAGTTTACCTTTGATAGAGGCTGCTGCTCAACTGGGCATCAAATTTGTACTCACTAGAACGGAATGTGGGGCGATGATAATGGCCTCAGCAACAGCAGAGCTGACAGGCTCCATAGGTGTTGCCTTAACCACTAAAGGTCCAGGGGTTGCTAGTGCCGCTAATGGTGCCGCTTGCGCATTGCTTGATCGTGCTCCTGTTGTTTTAGTGACTGACGGCTTTACTGAACAACAGTCAGGTTTTATCACACATCAGTTTATTGATCAAAAAGCTTTGTTAAAACCGGTTACTAAGGGCCACAGCAAGCTGGAAGACAATCAGGTGATGAGTGAGATAAATAGACTTATTAGTTTGGCTATGACTGCTCCCTGTGGCCCTGTACACATTGAATTAACCGGCGCTACAGCAAAGAAGGTGGTGGTAGAGTCTCAGACTCAGGAGGCAACACCAGATTATTATTCGACCATAGATAATATAGACGCTTTTAGCAATGCGCATGATCTCATTATTAAGGCTTCTCGGCCGGTGATTGTGGTTGGCTTAGAGGCGCGTAGTAGCGAGAACACAGAGGTGACGCGTCAGTTAATTGATCGAAGTGGCTATCCGGTCTTAACGACTTATAAAGCGAAAGGCGTTATCTCCGACTATCATCCGCAGTATGCAGGCATATTTACCGGTGGCACGGCGGAGTCAGCTTGCGTATCTCAGGCAGACCTAATAATTTTGATTGGTGTAGACCCTGTGGAATTTGTATTGAAAAAGTGGCGCTACCAGGTTCCAATTATTGATATTTCGGTGCTTGAATACCCTGTGCATTATATGAAGCCAGATGTAGGTCTTTATGGCCCTATCAGTATTAATTTAAGTGCCTTGTTGGACAATATCTCAGTATGGAGTTCAGATTGGAAATTGCCTACTATAAAGACGTTACGTCGTGACATGCATGATGCATTGCAGTGTCAGTCAGACCAGGGTATAGGGCCACAGGACGTGGTTCAGGTTGCGCTGGAGTCTGCCATGGCAACGCAAGCTTTACATCAACAAACAAGACTGCCACTGATTACTGTCGATGCTGGCGCTCATATGTTCTCAGTGATGGCTTTCTGGCCCTGTAGCCAACCTTTTGATGTACTCATATCAAATGGCCTAGCTACAATGGCGTATGCGCTGCCTGCGGCTATCGCTGCTGCTGTGAAAATTCCTGATCGAATGGTTGTGGCCTTCACCGGTGACGGAGGCTTGCTAATGTGTCTTGGTGAATTAAGCACTGCAGTTGAACAGGCTGTGCCCATTATTATTATTGTATTTAACGACCAGTCACTATCGTTAATAGATATCAAACAACAAGCCTCAGGTTTACCAAGCCGAGGAATGCGCTGGGAAACACCAAATTTCAGTCAGGTCATGGAGGGCCTGGGCGGCCAAGGTTACCAAGTAAACAACCTACAGCAATACCGAAAGGCACTAGATGAAGCATTGGAGGCTGGCAAGCCTGCACTCATTGACGTATTGTTTAACCCAGAAGGATATGGTCCGCAATTAAAAGCACTGCGAGGCTGATTGAGAAGTACTGATAATAAAAATAACCATAGTTTTTAGGAGATAAAGATAATGAGCATCGATACTGACTCTGCAAGTAGTTTTCAACTGCCACCAGAGGTGTTGGAAATTTGTGATCTAGCTGAAAACATTGTAAGCAAGGAACTTATGCCTCTGGAAGCTGAGTTTCTTAATTCATCAGATCATGCTTTTGGTATTAAAGAAACGCTTAATCTAGAAGCAGTATTTGGCAAAGATACCCTTAATCATTTAATGAATATAGCCAAGGAAACTGGGCTATGGACTTTAATGATTCCTGAAGATTTTGGTGGTGTTGGTCTCTCTATGTTAAGTAAGGTGGCTATTTTAGAGCGATTTTATTATACCGCTGTGCCCTTTCCATTTGCCAATGTACCTAATATTCTCTATGACTGTAAAGGTGAGCAAATTGAAAAATACTTAAACCCAGTTATGAGTGGAGAAAAAACCACCTGTTTTGCACAAACTGAACCAAATGCAGGTTCTGATCCTGGTGGAATGATGCAAACTAAAGCAGTCAAAGATGGAGACGACTGGATTATAAATGGCACTAAAATGTGGATTTCTATGGCTGCTGAGAGTGATGTAATGATGGTTCAGGTGGTTACAGATGCTGAAAAACGCCAGCGTGGTGGTATTACCATGTTTTTGGTTGATCGCAACAACCCAGGCGTTAAAGTAGAAGAACCCGGAATCAAGACCTGGCTTGGACCAAAGGCCTCTCAATACATTGTACACTTTGATGATTGCAGGGTTTCTGATGACGCTATCTTGGGTGGGGTTGGTAATGGATTTCGACTGGGACAAAAGTGGCTGACCATCCATGATCGTTTACTCAGAGGTCCTTTCGCTCTCGGTAAAATGCAACGCGCACTTGATATGTGTATTTCTTGGTCTAAACAACGGCATACATTTGGAAAACCTCTTGCAGAACGTCAAGCTATACAATGGAAATTAGTAGATATGTATACTGATATTCAATCCTTACGTGCACTGACTTATCAGATGGCTGCTCGCTATGATCAAGGAGAAGACATTAGAGTAGAAGCTGGCTTGATTAAATTAACATCAATGGATTGGGGAGCTCGTTGCTTGGACCATGGAATCCAAATCCATGGTGCAATGGGCGAGTCACTTGAATTGCCTTTGACATTATTTTATCGCTATCTTAGACATGGTCAGATTGGCGGTGGAACTAGTGAAATACAAAGGATGCAGATTGCTCGAAAATTACTCAAAGATTGAAAGGCACTTAAATAATAAAAAGATGCATAAATAATTAACTGAGATAAAAAAACTAAGAGGAAGGAATATGAATGATTTTAAACATGAAGCGGCATCAACTGAGGAACAATATGGTTCACCTACTTATGCTTGGTATGTTGTCATAATCTTATTATTTGCCTATGTCACCTCATTTCTTGATCGCACTATTTTAACTTTATTAGTGGAACCAATTCGAGAAAGCCTCGATATTACAGACTTGCAATTAAGCCTTCTTCATGGGTTTGCTTTTGCGGTGTTTTATGTTTCTCTCGGCGTACCTATAGCGCGTTTTGCTGATTCACATAATCGTGTGAAATTAATTTCTGCGGGTGTATTGGTCTGGAGCGTTATGACTGCAGCCTGTGGATTAGCAAGAAACTTTACTCACATGTTTTTAGCTAGAGTTGGGGTGGGTATAGGAGAAGCAACTCTCTCTCCAGCTGCCTACTCGATAATCAGTGATTACTTCCCAGTGGAAAAACGTCCAAGAGCATTTAGTGTTTACCAAACTGGAATTTATGTAGGTATGGGATTAGCAATGATTATAGGTGGCTATGTTATTGCAGTAGTGCCCTCTATCAATATGCCATTTTATGGTCCTATGGAACCTTGGCAAGTAGTCTTTCTATTAGTTGGTTTGCCAGGATTATTAGTATTCTTATTATTAAGGACAATTAGAGAACCTCAACGAAAAGGTATGATGGTTGATGCTGAAGGCAATACGGCTATTTCATTTAGGGAGGTATTATCATTTATAAGTGCAAGACGGGGAGCTTATGGTTATGTAATCGGTGGTGTGGCTGCTAAAAGCTTAGCATTCTATGGCGTAGCGGCTTGGTTACCAACATACTTCATGCGTACTTTTGGTTGGGATGCTCAAACTATTGGTCTTTGGTATGGTCTAGCTAGTATTATTTTTGGCGTGATTGGTATCAATACCGGATCTACTGTGAGTGTTTGGCTCCGAAATCGAGGGTACAGTGATGCCAATTTACGAATATGTTTGGGGGCTGAAGCCTGCTTAATCCCTATAGGTATACTCGCTTCTTTAATGCCAACACCAGAATTATCAATGCTATTTTATTGCGGGTTCATTTTCTTTGCTAGTTTCTCAGTAGGATGTCAAGCAGCGGCTCTTCAAGAGATAACACCTAATCAACTACGCGCTCAGGTCTCAGCTATTTATCTTTTTTGTACTAACATGGTTGGCATTGGTTTTGGACCAACATTCATAGCCTTTTTTACAGATGTAGTATTCAAAAATGATGCCTTGGTTGGCTATTCTATGTCGATTGCTGTGGCTTTTGCATGCCCTATTGGAGTATTTTTATTTTGGCGGGGTTTAAAGCCTTATCGTAAATGTTTAGACTTAGCTAAACAAAATTATGCTGCGCCCAGTTAACATTGAGATAGTATAAATATTTAAAGGAATAATAATGCATAACTATCAAATTTATATTAATGGTCAGTGGAGAGACTCAGCTTCTGGAAACTCCTTTGATAGCCTGAATCCTTATACGGGCGAATCTTGGGCATCAATACCGCAGTGTAATACCGCTGATGTAGAGGCCGCAGTAGATGCAGCCAATACAGCATTTGAGAGCGAAGCATGGCGAGGTTTAACCGCTACTGCACGTGGAAAAATGGTTAAAAGATTTGGACAAGTATTATTAGATAACGCTGAAAAACTAGCTGCTATTGAGGTGCGTGACAATGGTAAATTATATAGTGAAGTGCTAAACCAATGTCGTTATATGACTGAATGGTTTGAGTATTTTGGTGGACTTGCTGACAAAGTGGAAGGAACCGTTCCCCCGATTGATAAACCCAAAGTACTTAATTATACCCGGTATGAGCCTCTTGGAGTTTGTGCCTGTATAACACCGTGGAATTCACCACTGCTATTATTAGTTTGGAAATTAGCACCGGCATTAGCGGCAGGAAATACTGTGGTTATTAAACCCTCTGAATACACTTCTGCATCAACCTTAGAACTTGCAAAGTTATCAGAGTTGGCAGGATTCCCTCCAGGAGTAATCAATGTGGTGACTGGCTATTCCTCAGAGGTTGGCGAGCCCTTGGTTTCTCATAAGAAGGTTAGAAAAATAGCTTTCACTGGTGGCGAAGAAGGTGGGCGACAAGTTAATATTTCTGCAGCTTCGGATTTTAAAAAAGTCACATTAGAATTGGGAGGGAAATCAGCCAATATTGTCTTCGATGATGCAGATTTTGATCAAGCAGTTGATGGTGCTATCTCTGGCATTTTTGCTGCCAGCGGACAGACCTGTATTGCTGGATCAAGACTATTACTTCAAGATACTATTCATGACGAATTTCTTGAACGCTTGGTTGATATGTCTAGTATCGCAAAACTTGGTGACCCAATGTCTGAGGATACTCAAATTGCTCCTATTGCCAATGAGCTCCAATACAAAAAAATACTAAAGTACATAGATATAGCTAAAGCAGAAGGGGCAAAATGTGTCTTAGGCGGTGGTAGCGCTACTGTTGAAGGTAATCATGAAGGATTATTTGTTTTGCCGACAATTTTTTCAGACGTTGACAATAGTATGCGAATTGCCCAAGAAGAGGTATTTGGTCCAGTTCTTTCAGTAATTCGATTTAAGGATGAAGATGAGGCCGTCTCTATTGCCAATGATATTGATTATGGATTAGCGGCAGGCGTTTGGACTAAAAGTCTTAATCGAGCTGTAAATGTATCTGAACGCTTACAGGTAGGAACAGTCTGGGTCAACACCTATAGATCTACAAGTTATACATCGCCATTTGGTGGTTATAAGTCAAGTGGCTTGGGTAGAGAAAATGGACAACAAGCAATTAAAGAATATCTACAGGTGAAAAGTATATGGCTTCATACGGGTGGGTCAACTAAGAACCCTTACGCTCGTCGATAAATTAGATTAATGAAAGAAAAAATAACTCTTTAAGATGGTTGGTATATAAAAAAGTTATTTGAAGAAATTGAATAGGAGAGATGAATGAAAAATATTAAAATAAAAAATGGCATATTAAATACCATTCTTTTTGCATTGGTGTTAACTAATATATCCTGCTCTGATAATACATCTGAGAATACATCAGAATATGGTGAGCTTTCAGGCATTGTTAAAGGGACTGAAGTTGATGTATTGCCAGTGATATATGCATATAACACTGATAAGGATGTGGGCTACACAGTATTTGTTGTTGATGGTGAGTATAAAGCTAATCATATGATTGCTGGTAATTATGATGTGACATTAAGACCGGCTGTTGGCCAGTTAAAAAGTTTTAGCTCTCAAACTCATAGTTTTTACATCGACAAAGGCGACCACGCAGAGGTTGATTTTACTATTTCAGATATAGATACGGTGCCTAATTATGTTGGTGGAATGGATTATCCTGATGCACAAATTCTCCCCTACGATGAAATATACCCTCCAGGTCCTGGAAGAGATATCCTAGAACGGACCTGTCATGGTTGTCATACAGCTAACTTTTATTCATATAACGCGGTAAGATCTTATTCTGGTGGACGAGTTCCAAAAAATAAAGATACTTGGGCTATAACGGTTGATCGAATGCATAAAGTCCCTGCTTTTGGTGCTCAAGGCAATCCATCAATGTTTGACCCAAAATATTTATCACCTGAAGAACGCGATGTATTAGTTGACTATCTTGCTGATAATTTTGGCCCTGAAGATCCACCCAAGGTTACACAACTAGAGGTGGAACCTGAATTGGACTTAAGTGCATTAAAGTCTGCGATGTTTGTTGAGTATATTTATCGTGAACCAGAAGGTAAATATTCAGTAGATCCTTGGCCTCATCAAGTAGACTTTGACCTTGATGGAAACGTTTGGTTAGCCTATACATCATGTTGTATTGTGAAATTTGACCCACGTACCGGTGAACAAACTGTGTTTGAAGATCACGGAGGTGGTCATGGTATAGCAGTTGATCAAACGGATGGCTCAGTATGGTATTCGGGTGACGTAGTAAGACACTTAGATCCTGAAACTGGTCTTGTTGATAACTGGAAATCGCCAGGGAACAGCTACTTGGGAAGTAACACACAGATTTTTGACTCCAAGGGAAATCTTTGGTTGTCTCTTCTGGGAGCAGGAGCTCTAGGTAAATGGGAGCGAGAAACAGATACTGTCAAATACTGGGATGTCCCTGTCATGCGCAGTCGACCCTATGGCATTGTTATGGATCATAATGATAAAGTCTGGTTCGCTGACTACCACAATAATGGTGTGACTCGTTTTGATCCTGATACTGAAGAATTTAAACATTTTAATCTTGTCAAAACTCAAAATGTAGCAGCTATTAGACGTTTGGGTGCTGACTCAAAAAATATGATTTGGGCTGGTACTTGGGGTAACTTAGCATTCAATAATTCAAGTTTGTACAAATTGAATCCTGAAACTGAAGAAGTTACAGAGTATCCATCGGGTATTCCCTATGGAGCTATTTATAATGCTGAAGCTGATAACCAAGATAACATTTGGATTGCACCAGACAACTATGTTTCAAAATTTGATCAAACAACTAATAAGTTTACCCATTATCCAATACCTACCAGATCTGACAGTTTAAAAACTACCATAACCCGGGACGGTGGTGTCTGGTTTATCTATCGTAATGCTGGAAAATATGCTGGTTATGGTGGCAGCGCAGTGGTCTTATACCCTGATATGAATAAGATCGAAACCTTGGCTGCATATCATGATAAAAATAGTGCAGGATATGCGCTTAGTCGCTATCAGGGACCACCTTCTCCTAAAGCTAAAGGTGTTGATCGCCCTGTTGCTCTTGGTGCTCAGAACGTAGACGAATATAAAATATTTGCTTTAGCAAACGGACTGATAAAAAAAGAGGGCCAAACTTTAACAGAGGAAAATCCTGAATGATCGACTTATTTAAGTGGTTATATCAAATAAATAGATGATCTAATATTGGATAGTTTGTGACTAAAATCTATATACCTTTAAAATTCAGGTCTACTATAAGGTGAGTAGCAAGTCTAGAACCTCTAATGGGTGGGCAAGGAGATATTATGATGATTAGATCATTGAGTAATGGTCTTGAAATACTGATCTTTTTAAATAAACGAGACAGTGCTAGTGCAGGCGAACTATCTAAGAAATTGGATATACCAAGGGCCACGGTATACAGAATACTAAGCACATTGGACGAAAAAGGTTTTGTGTACAAGCACCCAGATGATCATCGCTACCATATGACACCAAAAGTGAAAGCCTTGAGTGATGGTTACAGTGACGATGATCAACTCGCCAATCTAAGCAGACCGTATTTACTGAATGTCACGGAGATTTTGCGATGGCCAGTTGCTCTTGCTGTCATCTCGGGGGTGGAGCTAATTTTACGCGAGAATACGGACAAGGTTAGTCCCTTAGCAATAGAGCATTTTAGTAGCGGTTATCCTGTCCCTATCCTTGGATGCGCATCTGGACCATGTATTTTGGCTCATCTAAGTCTCACTGAACAACATGATATTCTAAATGTCTTACATGACACGGGTCGTTTGCAAGAGCAAACCAATCAACCAGTAGAAGAAATAATAAGGTCGCTGAAAATAATAAAAAAGCAGGGTTACTCTATGCATAGACGGCAGAGAAATAAATCCTATGTTGGGTATATGCGAATCTCCGATTTGACATCCCTTTCGGTGCCAATTATTAAAAAAAATAAACATATTATTGGAGCAATGACCATTCGCTATGCAACTTCAGCTCTCCCTAAAGAAAAAGCTCTAAACAACTTTATACCAGTAATGGTGAAAGCGGTGTCAAATATTATTGAGCGAGTAATGGCTAATCAACAACAACAACTGAGTAAGAAAATATCGCTCTAAATTAAGGTGCGCCACTCTTTATGATCTGCGTTGGGATCACGAACTATGGTAAAGTAATCTTGCCTGATATTGTCTGTGATTGGCCCAATATTACCCTCACCTAGACTAAAGTGATCAATGGATGTAACTGGAATAATTTCTTGTCCTGTGCCACACAAAAAAGCTTCATCTGCAAAGTATAGTTCGCTGCGATCGATACTCCGCTGCTCAACCTGATTTCCTGTTATTTCTTGGTAGCGAGTGATAATAGTATCCCGAGTAATACTCTCTAAAATATTACTTGAGCATGAAGGTGTAATTAGTTTTCCATCCCGAACCATGAAAAAGCAGGCGATAGGTGCCTCAGATACATAGTCATCTGGAGTGAGCATTAACGCGCCATCATAACCATCCAATTTTGCCTCATGTACGGCTAATCGAGCATTATGATAGTTCGCTGTCGCTTTGATTCTGGGTGGACTTGCATTATCAGATAGTCGCCTCCAAGAACTTACCCCTAAACTCATTCCACACTCAGCAAATACACTTTTTTTTCTAGGCATCGCAGCCGCTGTAAATCCGACAGGGCCTGTGGTCGATAACAATCCTTGACCTTCAATATAAACTAAGAGCCTGATGTAGACATCAGAGTCGGGCTTGTTTGCTCTTATCAATTTTGTTAAACATTCAGTCAAATACTGGCTGTCATAGGTATCCCCAAATCGCATCACCTTCATGCCTACTTTTAGGCGTTTTAAATGTTCTTCTACACGGAATAGGGAAAACTGATCGGTGTCTGATACATGATAGGCACGCAACCCCTCAAAAACAGTTGTGGCATAGGTAACGGCGAGAGATAAAGGATGTATGCGAGCGTCTGCAAATGGCATGAGTTCTCCGTTCATCATAATAATGTCACTTTTCCACATTGGCTTAACCTCCGTTATTTCCGAACGATGCCATCAGCAACAAGACGATTGATAGTTTCTTAACTGTCATCTAATTAGTTTAACTCCAATGTGTCGCTGGTAATTATCGTGCTTAATTTCTGCATATTTTCTAGGCTACGCTGATGATCTTTATCATTGGCAGCGATACAGCAATCAGAGATTATGGTTACCACAAAATCTCGGTCATGAGCTTCTCTTGCAGTGGACTCAACTACCATATCAGTGGCTACTCCGATCAAAAATAACTCTTTAATACCCATGGTTTTGAGTGTGAGATTCAATGCCGTGCCATAGAAGGCACCGACTCGATGTTTAGTGATAATCAATTCATCTGGAACTGGAGCCACTTCAGATAAAAATTCGGTGCCCCAGCTATCTAACTTAAAGGCTCCAAAGTTATGAGCTTGCCCCATGAGTGGAGAGGTTTTTGGTTGTTCTGCATAGCTGGCTGAAAAACCTACACGAATATGTAGCACAGGAAAACCAGCTTGCCTAAATTTCGACTGAGTTTGTGCTGCTCGCACAAGGCATTCGTGAGTTTGATTAAATGCAGCATACCCTTTACCCGCTACCTTACCTTCTGGGTGTACAATATCATTTTCAAAATCGAGACAAAGAAGTGCTTTCATAGAGTATTTACCTTGATTGAACGTGGTTTTTAGAGCGGTTATTGATTCATGCAAATTATATAATTTCTATCCTAATCATAGGAACAAGTGTAACAAGAGCAAGCCCAACAGAAGACTTGCCTCAATAACGGACAAGGTCTAGACTCATGGATTGCCCGCTATTGAGACATTTTTGGTATTGTAGATCATCGCAGAGGTTAGTTAATGCTAGATTAATTAAATAGGTTTATTTTGACCTTTGACGTGACTTAAAAAAAACTACTTTAGGAGCCTACGTGGATGAATAAGACGCTACAATTATTGCTCATATTAGTATGGATTTCTGCCGGAATAACTACTAATACGGTATACAGTGATGAAACTACATTAGGACGAGTGCCAGAAACTGGAGTCATGTCGGGTAGTGTTTCAGGACCTAATAAATTTACAGCTGCCAAGGTGTATGCTAAAAACTTAGACAAAAATATGCTTTATATGGTGTATACCAATAAGGGGCAATATCGAATGCCCAATCTAATGGTTGGCGCTTATGAAATTTGGTCAGAGCATGAGAAACTTCGTTCAGAGCACAGTTGGGTAAGAATTGAGAGAAGCAACAAGATCATTGCTGATTTTACTCTTAAAACAGGTCCAGCAGATCCATTAACTTTCAATCCTCGAAATACAAAAGCAGACAATGCGGTCTCCTATGATGAGTTGTATCCACCAGGAGTTGGACGAGATATAGCTGAGAGAACTTGCATGACCTGTCATGGTCAAATGCATATACCTTCTTACAAGTTTGATAAAGCGACATGGAATGCAATGATAGGTTTAATGCTAGATCCCAATGCGAGGCGTGGCGCAATGATTCAAGAGGGATCTGGTGTAGGAAATATAACAGACGAGGAAAAAGATCTATTATCAGATTATCTGGCGGAAAATTTTGGTCCTGATAGTCAAGAGCGAGTATTGTTTTCTGAGGCTGAATACCCTCTGGATGAGGCTGAATTATCAAAAGGTTTATTTGTAGAATATATGCTGCCCTTAGCCCCCAGTACTGATCTTTCACTCAGATCAAGAGCGGAAGCAGGTAAGCATAGAATTCTGGAACCCCATATCGATAATGACGGTAATATTTGGGGTACCAATAGTTTTATTGGCGTCAGCAAACTTGATCCCCGAACTGCTGAATATTCACATTATCCTTTTGGCATTGATAGAGTTAATGGAAACCCCTACATTCAAGCGCACGGAATGACTATCGATTCAAGTGATAATATATTTTGGATTGAATTTTACGGAAAACATGTGGGTCGTCTGAATCCGAGTACTGGTAAAATGGACCGTTTCCCTATGGATCCAGAAGGAAAGGTATATAACATTCAAGGACATACTCCAGACTTGGATTCTAAAGAAAATGTTTGGTTTACAGTGATTACTGGCAATAAGATGGGTGTTTGGGATCGCAACACAGAAAAAGTTAGCTTGTATGAGATACCGACGCCTAATTCGTTTCCGTATGGTATTGATGTTGATCAACAGGATAATGTTTATTTCGCTGAGTTATTTGGTTGTAAAGTGGGTGTCATTAATTCAAATACCAAGCAGTTTAAAGAATACCCTGCACTTGCCAGTCCTTGCTCCATGAATCGAGTTATGGTCGATAAAGAAGGTATTGTCTGGTACTCATTGAACCGTTCTGGGTTGCTTGGACGTTTAGACCCCAAGACTGGCAGACAAAAAGAATATCCAATTTTACCTTTCCGTGAAGATAGAACAATACCATTATCATCGCCCTATGGAATTATGGCTGACCATAAAAATAAAGTCTGGTTTGGAGATCAAGGGCTCGGTGGTGCACTGATTAGATTTGATCCGGACACGGAAAAATTTTCTTACTACCCCTTGCCTAGGAAAACAGATAACCCCAATATTGATATTACAGGCAAAGGTGCAATTGTTTATACCAGCCGGTCTAGCCGTCAAGCGGCTATTGGTATTTTTTATCCCGACGTTACACAGATGACGTCCTATGCAGTTTTTCGTTAGTGAAATAAGCAGACGTTGTAGCTGCTTTGTGTATAACAGAATTATCATTTTATGAATGATTTTAGTGAATTCAGATGTGGATTTAAGCCACTGTTTGGTGCCTTAGTTGGCGCCGGATGCGGCATTACCTCAATTATGTTTTACACCCATGGAACCTTTGTAGTGGCCATTTCAGAGAATACTGAATGGTCTCGAGGTGAGGTTCAATTTGCCTTTACTATTATGAGTTTAATGGCACTTTTTACTGCACCGTCGGTTGGATGGATGGTTGATCGTTTTGGTCCACGCAGTGTCGCTCTGGTGTCTTTAGTTGGTTTTTTTATTGGCTGTTTAACACTTTCGCTGACCGGTACAAATCTTATCTACTACTATACTGGTTGGGCAGTATTGGCTGTTTTAGGTGCTGGAACCTTGCCTATTACCTGGACCACACTAATCAATAAATGGTTCACTATAAATCGAGGCCTAGCATTAGGTATTACCTTATCAGGGACTGGCATAGCAGCTAGTGTAGCTCCTAGTTATGCCAGCTGGTTAATTACCCAATATGATTGGCAAACAGCTTATTTACTGCTTGGGGCAACGTCGACTGCCATAGCTTTACCCATGGTTTACTTATTCTTTCATTATCCCATTGCAGTGACTAAAACGAACTATGATCAGGGTAATACACCTGATTTATCTGAAATCGGCCTAAGCTTAAAGGAAGCCGTATCAGGTTATAAGTTTTGGATTCTTTCGATAAGTATCATTTGCGTATCTGGGAGTATTGCAGGACTTATTACCAATATTGTTCCTCTGTTAACAGATAAGTCTTTATCAGTGATTGAAGCCTCTGGATACACTGGATTAATTGGTATTAGCGTCATTATAGGTAGATTAGGTATTGGTTATCTTATGGACCGCATTTGGGCTCCGCTGATCGCAGCAATTTTTCTTACCCTCCCTGCCATTGGAGCAATGATGTTGGTGAGTATTGAACTACAACCGCTATTATTAAGTATTTCAATCATCTTAATTGGATTGGCCGCTGGTGCTGAGATTGATCTCTTTGCTTATCTCTCCAGTCGTTATTTCGGGCTAAAGAACTATGGTGTTATTTACGGCATTATATTTATGATTTTTTCTGTTTCAGCAGGAATTGCACCTGCTGTTTTCGGATTCAGTTTTGATCGATATGGCAGTTATGACTTTATATTTTCTGTTGCTGCAATACTTTCTTTAATGGGTGGTTTATCAATGTTGTTATTAGGGGCATACCCTCAATTTGATTTATCAGCTGATAACAATGAGTTGGAGGTTTGATATGAAACGATTATTTTTTACTATCTCAGTTACAGTATTTCTGATGGCATCATCTGTTTATCATACGGACGATATTTGTGTCGCCGGTGATTGCGTTAGTGGCGTTGGTACAATGCGTTATGGTGATGGTTCTGAGTATATTGGACAGTGGAAAGAAGGAAAAAGACACGGTAAAGGGACAGAAATTCGTCACAATGGAGGTATTGTCACTGGTTACTATGCTAATGATCGTCCCCATGGTTATGGCACCTACACTTTTTTAAATAATGCTAAATATGCCATTGATTGGACTGGTGATGAAGAGCAACTATTGGGACCTTATGCCTATTCTCTTGGTGGTAAATATGTCGGAGAGCATGATAATCGAGAACATGGCCATGGTACGGTTATGTACAACGATGGCGGTACCTATATAGGGGGTTATGATCACGGAAATAAACAAGGTAAAGGAACTTTCGTATATCCTGGTGGCAATATCTATCATGGTGATTGGTGGGCTGGCAAACCTCACGGCATCGGAACATTTGTCCAAGTTAATGGAGATGTTTTCTACGGCGAGTGGGAAGATGGCATGCCTCAGGGACACGGCATATTGACCCATTCCGACAACAGTACTAAAGAGGGAACTTGGCGTAGAGGCCAATTTATTAGCACATCAGTAATAACCAAAAACCGGACGGATTGAATTTTTTCTGGCTGTATACTCTTACTTAAACTGTGACTAAATATTGTACATTGTCATACTTGCGCCTGCACGACTTCAAATAACTCACCTACAGCCCCACGCAATATGAAGCCGGTAGGTTTGCTATCAAAGAGATTGGGGAGCTATTTCCTTTGGGGTAATCTTGGTCCGCTCTATTTAGAAAACCCACAACTTCTAGAATATTAGACTGACTGGTCAATCAATAAGGGCACACAACAAGATAGTGTGCCCTTTCGAAGTTAGAATTCAAAGGTAGTACGAACCCCATATGCTCGTTGCTGAATCATTCCGGCCATGAATCCTCTAGTGAAAGGACCACTTAGACCTGATAGATCAGGGAAAAGCTGAAGATTGGAGTAACCTTCTTTATCAAACAAGTTGGTTGCATAAAGCTCAACCCGCCACGAATCAGATTCCACACCTGCTCTCAGATTAAATATTGAGTAAGCAGGAGTACTAGTAACGTTAGCATTAGTCATCCATGTTTTACCCTGACGAATGAAATCACCTCTTGCAAACCAGTCATTCCCAGACTCCATAGTATCTGCGTAGATCGCTGATAATGTACTGCTTTTCTCTGGATAACGAGAAAAACTATTGCCCATTCCATCAATGGTTCGACTGCCAAAAAGGTGAGCTGCATCAGGACTCTCAAAGTCATTAATATCTGACTTATTCAATGAATAGGTCATATCAATTGTCCAATTATCAGACACTAAATACGTTGCCTCAACCTCAAGACCTGAGAGGTCTGCCTGACCGCCGTTAGAGTTCACTTGAATATTTTCGCCATTACCGGCAGCATTGGTAATCGATAAAATCTCTGGTGCGATAGCATTTTCCCAGTCTGAGAAATATACAGCCGCTGTTATCTGTGCGCGGTCATCCCAAAATCGAGTCTTAACTCCAAACTCTATATTGGTGATTTCTTCTTCATCTACACTGATTCCACCACCGCCTTGTGCAGCTATCTGATCCAATTCACCCTGAGTTCTATTCAATAGACCAGCATTAAACTGACCTGGGTTGACACCTTCCGCATAAATAGCATAAAAAGTTGTGCCTTCTCTGGGCTTGTAATCCAAGATAACACGAGGTGTGGTACTTTTAAATGTATTCTGCAGTGGTGTATTACCAACACTACCTTCAATGACCTTGTCCTCTTGCCGACGTGCTTCAACACTTAACGATAAAGTATCGCTGATATCATAACCAACTGAGGCAAATATAGCCCTGGTCTCTGGATCAAAAGTACTGATACTCTGGTTAGGGTTAGGTGATCCACCCCAGAGAACACTATAGCCTACTAATCTAGCTTCAATCGAAGTGTAACTAGAGCCAACCATCCAATTTATCCGGCTATCAGCAGCAGACGTCAGTCTAATCTCACTACTAGAATCCTTGTTTTGAGTTAAGGTCATGTTATAAGTGTCAGCTGATGCCATAAACCCCAAATAGTTGCCTAACTTGCCAGCGGTAACTCGGCGATCAAAATCCTCGAAACTACTGTATTCATTCTTATGAGCAGCAGTACGAACTGATAGCGTCATTCCATTATCCATCTCATAGTCTATGATTAAACTAGCTTCCCGAGCGTGTCTCTCTAATCCCATAGCGTGTTTTGGTTGAAATACGCGATCATATGAATCAATCATCGCCGAACTAAAATACTTTGACTGTAATGTAGGAGTTAAAATTGTATCCATTCCAACCAGAGAAGTGCCTAAGAATGGGACATCGCCACAAAGCCACTTGCCACCGCCTCCGGCAGTAGAGCCACCAGGACTACAGTTAAACAGTCCTGGGTGTTCAGGGTTAGCAACAAAAACACCAACTGAAGGGCCATCATCATCAACCCAGGAGTGTAAGCGAAGTTTTACTGATAATTTATCACTAGGTTGAGCAAATAAAGAGAAGGCAACGTCAGATGTGGATTCTGCTCCTAGAGTGGTCCCCGGATCGCTAGCATTATCAAATTCACCATCAGTATCATAATTTCGAGCACTTAATCGTATTGACAGAGTATCACTTATTGGTCCTTCTATTTGACCTGAAATATCCGTGGTCCCAAAGTTAGCAGCCTCAACAGTAATTTTACTTTTCCATTCATCGCCTGGAGTCTTGGTTACAGCATTGATAGCACCGGAGAACGTTGAACGACCAAAGTAAGCACTTTGAGGTCCTTTAATAATTTCTATTCGTTCATAATTATCAGTACTGCCAATCTCTGAACCCAGAATTGGAGCACCGTCAATAAAAACTGTAGCGCCTTGCCGTGTTTGTCGATCGGTTCGTGGATTCATACCTCTAAAGAGTAAACGTCGATTAAATCGTCCTCCTTTACCTACAGAATGTTCGGAGTAATGAAAGCCTGGCGTGAAGTTAACAAAATCTGGTAATTCATCAAGCGCCATCTCTTCAATTGCTTTGGACCCAAAAGCCGTAACAGTGACAGGTACTGACATTAAGGTCTCTTCTCTTTTACGCGAAGTGACTATAATTTCTTCGATTGCTAAAATTCCGTCTTGAGCATAAAGATTAGACTGTAAAGCAAATGACACCATTGCTATCGTTAGCGATAACGTGGTTAGTTTCTGGATTAATTTCATATTTCTGTCCTTTTAAATATAATTTCATTCATTTTCTACAATTACCCTTAAAGATAGGCAGAGAAAAGGTAACAGACAACTAGAACCCATTTTATGTCTCAATAGTGGGCATCTAGAAAGGAAGGGAACACACTTTAAATAAATTCAACTGGTGCATATGGAGAATCTAATAAGTAGTTTAAAGTTCTGAAATAGACTAAATAATTGCGGTAACAGTTTTATCTTTAAGGTAATTTGACACCGCTTGATGACCCGATTCTTTACCCCAACCGGACTGCTTCCAACCACCAATGGGTAGAGCTGAATCGAACATTAAATGGCTATTCACCCACACGGTACCCGCGTTTATAGAATCGGCTATTCGATGGGTATTGGCCAGTCCTTCTGTCCATATCGATGCTGCCAGTCCATAGTTACTATCATTGGCCAAGACCAGTGCCTGTTCGTCATCTTCAAATACTGACACTGTGAGTACTGGTCCAAACACCTCATCCTGAAATATAGTCATATCCTGCTCCACGCTGCCAACTATGGTCGGTTCCATATAACAACCTGAAGACCCTAAAAGATGACCACCTGAAATTAACACAGCGCCAACGGATACAGCATCATCAACATATTTTTTCACAGATTCTGCGTGACTCTTAGCTACCAAAGGTCCCATCTGAGTCTTCGGGTCAAGGCCATGGCCCATGACCATCTCGCGCCCGTATTTAGCGACTCCTTCAATCAGTTGATCAGCAATACTCTTGTGAACGATCAGCCGTGATCCTGCGACACAAACTTGGCCGCCATTAAAAAAGATCGCATTAGCCACGCCAGGAATGGTCAGATTAAGGTCTGCATCGGGCATCACTATCTGAGCAGACTTACCTCCAAGTTCCACCTGGACTTTTTTAAGGTTGGATTCTCCTGCTGCTTTAATTACTCTGCGACCAATCTCGGTTGATCCTGTAAACGAAACCTTATCTACATCGGGGTGCATGGCTAGTGCTTCACCTACAGTGCTACCAGAACCAGTGACTAAATTTAGAACACCCTCGGGGATCCCTGCCTGCTGACATATTTCGACTAAGCGCACAGCTGTTAGGCTAGTTAGGGTTGCTGGCTTTAATACAATGGTACAACCTGCAGCGAGTGCTGGGGCCAATTTCATTGCAGTTAATACCAAAGGTGAGTTCCAAGGCGTAATGCAAGCCACGACGCCTAAGGGGTGCCGCAGTGTATAGCTAAATGTTTTTTTACCTTGAGGTTGATAACTGATGGAAGAGGTAATCGTTTGTCCTTCAATAGTTCTTGCGACACCGGCAAAATAGCGAAACTGATCAATCGCACCTGGAATTTCAGCCCAACGGGAAACATACAGCGGCTTGCCTTGATCTAAGGTTTCTAATTCAGACAATTCATCAATATTGTCCTCCATAATATCAGCAATTTTATTGAGAATCTGTGCTCGCTCTACCGGTAGCATGTTATGCCACTGGTCACTCTCAAGTGCTGCTCGAGCAGCATCCACTGCATCATTGATCTCAGTAATACTTCCCTTAGCTAATTCGTTTATAACAGTGCCTGTTCCAGGATCTATAGTTTCAAAGGTAGAGCCATCATAAGCATCGACCCACTCCCCATTGATGAACATTTTTTGCCGACCCCGATCAAGAAAAGTCTTGGCACTGGCAACTGAAAGTTGAATGTTATTTAAAGATAAAGAATTCATAAAGTTTAAAAATACATAGGTTTAAATAGCACCTTTATCCTCTGCTAAGTCACCACCGTATTTAGAATACAGTCGACCATAGACACGTTTTATAAGTTGCTTACGTTCTTCATCTAATTTTTCTTGTAGTAGTTCTGATGGCTTTCCTGTTTGAAGGTCAGTTAAAGAAATTTTGTTATTTTTTGTTAAAGCTTCTTCAAGATGTGCAAGACGATCTTTAACAACCCAAAGCTCTGCACCCAGTTCAAGTGTTATGGAAATAAGGTGGTCAATAACCTCATTTTCAAAATAGATTGGATTACTACGTTTAAACCCTGGTAGGTCTTTTAAGTTTTCCAGATCATTTGGTTTTTTATCAGTCATTTTTTCTCGTTTAATTAATGGGTTTAAAGCCGATTCTTCCAGCAAGTATAAATTTATCAGGATCATATTTATCCATCTTAAATCCTCTTTTTTCCATAAGTTCTTCAACGTTGGATCGTACAAATCCAGGTAAAAAAGGTTCACAGTTGTCAACCGCATCCATTGCTCCAAAAAACATAGAGTAAACATCACCTCTTTTATCTCCAGGAAAATCAATTAACATAACTTTTTAGTTGGAATGCCTTCTTCTGATTTTCTGGTACTTCTCTCTCAAATGCCGTTTATCAGCATAGAATCTTTTCAAAATTGTCTCTCTTATTCTCTTTGCTATATTTCTTTTTTGTCTTGCTATTAGTGATCTATGTTTCCTTAAAGCTCGGTCCATTTAGTGATCCTCTTCTTGTTCTAATTATCCCTAAGGATTCCAGTTATTAGAGATGTGAAATAATTTAAGCTGATTGTGCCTCCTTCCAGTTGGCATCCTCATCATCAAAATCCTCCCATTG
>LWDU01032596.1_pt1 | contig 37094 bp, 37 predicted proteins | sample 727161 | NCBI WGS metagenome assembly LWDU01 (sample SAMN04566230, study PRJNA314399) | hydrothermal vent metagenome | isolation source: deep sea hydrothermal plume seawater | place: Mexico: Gulf of California, Guaymas Basin | collected 2004-07-11 | reverse complement strand
TTAACTAATCTTACACCAAGTGCTAAATTTACAAGCTTTGACATTGCAATAGAGAATTATGTTAAGTCTGTAAAGAAACCCGAAGTAGTAGTTAAAGACAAAGAAGATGTAAGAATCAGTAGGCAAAAAGAGGCGATTAAAAAATATCTTCAGGAGGCTCAGAAATTTAGAGAAATTGGTGATTTAATATTTTCAAATATCGAAAGTGTTGAAAAGTCTATATCTAATGAGGAAGATGATGAAATAACAATCAATCTTGAAAGTAATAAGATAAAGATTTTAATTTCGAAATCTGCCCAAGCAAATGGTTCAATGTATTTTGATAAGGCTAAAGAATGTGAAAGAAAAGCAGAACGCACAGAGCAAATAATCAAAGAGAAGCCCAAAAAGATTTCTCAGAAGAAAGTAAGAGCAAAGAAAGTAAGAGCAAAGAAAGTAGAATGGTTTGAAAAGTATAGATGGTTTATAACTTCAGAAGGTGATATTGCTTTGGGAGGCAAAGATGCTACTACTAATGAACAGGTTGTAAAGAAATATTTGAAAAATAATGACAGATATGCACATGCAGACATCCATGGCGCTCCAAGTGTTGTTGTCAAAAGTAGTCAAGGCGTTCCTCCTTCTGAAAATGCTATGAAACAGGCTTCCAGCTTTAGTTTAGCATATAGTAAAGCATGGGGGGCACGAGTAGCTAGCGGACACTCATTTTGGGTAGATAATGACAAAGTATCTAAGACTCCTAATACTGGAGAGTTCTTAGCTAAAGGGGCTTTTGTTATAAGAGGAAAGCGTAATTGGAACAGAAATTTAGAGGTTAATCTTTCAATAGGAATCATTGAATATGATGGCATCGAAAAGTTGATGGGAGGTCCTGTTGAATCATTTCAGAATCAATCAAAGAAATATTTGACATTTAAACCAGGTTTTGTTGATAGAAAAATCGTTTCTCGAAAGCTTGCTAAGGCATTTGATGAGGATTTATCTGCCGTTGAAAGGTTATTGCCTAATGGTGGTTTTGAATTAATAGACTCTTATGGTATTGAAATAAAATTAGAATAAAAATGGTGCGGGGGGTGGGATTTGAACCCACGCACCACTAAGGACTAGGCCCTCAACCTAGCGCAATTGGCCTGGCTATGCGACCCCCGCAATTTATGCGGTTGCGTCAATTGCAGACGCAAACTTGCTACAATGTCCGTCTAGTGCCTTAAGAGCTTGTTCAAGGGCTAATTTTGCCTTCATAGCTCCGTTGGTTTCAAATTCAAAAATAAAATGATCTTTCTTTGTAGTAACTTTCATAGATTCTTTAGCCTCTTTGTCATTCCATAATTTTTCAAGTTCATTCAAAGCCTTATGAGCTTCTCTAGGATCATCGAGTACATGAGTACTACCCTTTTTCTTAAATTTCTTTTTATCGACTATATCAAATACTGCTTTGGAGCCTTTACCAGAGGACACACAGATACTTGGTGCTTGGTAAAATCTTGGAGCAACAACACACTGCCACTTTGTGTGCATTTTGGCATTGCCCATTCTGGCTTTAGCGTATACTAATATTGCCTGTCCTTCAGCGAGTTTTAATATGGGGACATTAGTTTCAGGAATAATAAGTGAATCATCACCACTAACTGGTTCTAAGTCTCCAGAATAAACGGTACAGGGACCTTGTTTATGCAGAGAATACATAATATCTGGTTGTTTGCTATCGTCATCTATTGAATCACCAAAAGCTTCTAAGGTTTTATCATCAGTAGGTATTGGTAGCATTCCAACTCTGTGAGCCACTATTTCATTAAACATAGCGCTAATAGATTCATATTCTTTTTCATCACCAGATTCTTCATCTACATAGGAACCAAGTGAACCCATATGAAAATCAATTTCATGTAAAGCTAGACATGGTACCATGGAGATTAGTGATCTTCTAACAGAGTTTACAAATGAGTAATCAACATCTTTGAACTCTACTTGTGCATAATTATCCTCCATTTCCAATATTTTTACTTTCATTATACTCTCCTACCCCTTCTACCGCCTTTTGGTTTTCCACCATCATGAGGTATTGGCGTAACGTCATCTATTCTGGTTATTAATATTCCAGCTCTTGCTAGAGTTCGAATTGCAGCTTGTGCACCCGGTCCAGGTGTTCCACTTCTTTTGCCTCCAGCACCTCTGAGTTTAACATGGACATTTTGGATACCCTTTTCTTTCAATGCTTCAGCTACTTGTCCTGCTGCTAACATAGCAGCATGGGGTCTTGATTCTTCACGTTGTGATCTAACAACCATACCACCTGAGCACTTAGCAATAGTTTCCGCACCTGTAGAGTCTGTAACCGTAATTATGATATTGTTATGTGACGCGAAGATATGCGCTATTGCCCATTTATCCATTATTTTTCATCCCCTGATTTTTTAGTGGTTTTTTCTTCAACATTACTACTCTTAGTTTCAGAAACTGCAGATTTTTCTTTATCAGTATCAGCTTCTTTTATAATTTCACTTTCTTCTACAGACTTTTCTTCGGTTTCATCATTATTTGAATCATCACTGTATGTATCTTTTGCACCAGGTCTAACTGGGTGTAAATCACTATTTAGTCCTGAATCCGGTGAATATGAAATATTTTTTTCTTGGAGTTTTGTTACTGTCATTCCAGGTACTCTTGTTACAGCACCATCTACAGATATGTGTCCGTGAACAATGAGTTGTCTAGCTTGTTTTACAGTTGATGATAGGCCTTGTAAGTAAACTTGCGTTTGTAGTCTTCTATCCAGAATATTTTCGGGAGTCATCCTTAAAACGTCTTCTAAAGCTGAATCTTGTTCAAGCATTCCTAGACGATTTAATTTAGCTAACAAAAGTCTCTTTTCTTTTTGTGATTGAGAATCATTTGATTTAGCTGTTAATTTCCTTGCCTGTCTTCTCATATCTCTGACTTTGGTGTTTGCCCTCCAAATTTCACGTTTATTTTTCAGGCCATATTGGTGAACCATTGCTCTTTCTTCTTCAATACGAACCTTTTGCCATGGATGTGAAGGAGTATTGTAATGCTTGCTAGGAAATTTAGGATCGCCCATTATTTACCTGCAGTCGCCTTCTTACGACTAACACCTAATGCCAAGCCTTTACGGCCGTTTGAATAGGTTCTTTGTCCTCTAACTTTATGTCCTGAAGCGTGTCTAATTCCTTTGTAAGATTTAACCTTCTTCATTCTATTAAGATCATCGTCATGAGTCATTTTTAGGTCTATACTAACTGAGTGCATATCTTCTCCAGAATCGTAATCATTTTGTCTATTTAGAAGCCATTTGGGTACGTAATCACCTATGTTAGCAATTGCCCCTTCAATTTCATCTACATTTTTATCGTTTAATTTTCCAGCAAGCATCTGAGCATCTAGATTTAGTTTATTGATTATAGCATTACTAATTCTAGGCCCAATACCTCTGATTGAAGTTAAAGCATAAGCTAAACGCTCCTCTCCTGAAACATCAGAGTTAGATATGCGAATTATGTACTTGAAATCAGGGTCTTCGGACATGTTTAATCTTCGGAAAATCTTCCAGAGTTGGCGCCACTCAGGCACCCTATTTATATGCTTTTGTTGGAATAATCGTCAATTAATGGCATGGGTAACTATTAATATGGCTGAAATAGATTGCAAAAATAATGAAGAAGATAACGTTGTTTTTTCTCATTTCGTTGCTGGCAATAGGTGCATCCGGGGCATACGCATACAATGAAGGTATGTTAGATGATTTAATTGGTGATGAGGAAGAAGAGGATAAAGAGCCTGTATCTTCAAGTGGTAATGCACCTATAGCACGAATAACGCCATCTAATCCTAAAATACAAATAAATGAGACAATCTCTTTTTCGGGTTCAGATTCCACAGATACGGACGGTGACCAGTTGTCTTTCGTATGGTCATTTGAGGGAGATAGCAAACAGTATGAAGGTGCAAGCATTGATCGTAATTATCCCGATAAAGGTGAGTTTTTAGTCAAACTAGTTGTTACAGATTCAACAGGTATGTCAGATGAAATAGAGACGACAGTTCTCGTAGTCGAAGATTATCATGATGAACAAAGTGGTAATGTTAATGGTAATGATGACACTGAGGAAATTTCTATGCCTGTGAGTAATGGTTTTATCAGTCTTAGGATAGAATATTCTTTAGAATCTGCAAGTATAAATCCACTGGAAGACTCACGTGTTACTCTTAGACTTACAGATGCAGACGGTGTTGTTGTAGATGAGGAAGAGAATGTCGGAGAAGGTGATGGTGCTTGGTCCTATGGTAGTGATGACTTGAGTTCAACAGGTGATTATGTGTTTTCAATAATTGCGGAATCTGGAAGTATGGATTATGATGTTATTATTGATGTAAAATACTAATTTCTTTCTAAAACTAAAATATATCTAGTTAGTGATTTGTGAATGTACCATTCAAATTTATGTATTAAAGTAAAATCTTTTGGATTTATTAATTTAGGATTAGATACAGCCATTACCACTCTTTGTTTTTCCCTCATAGTTTCCGCGAATATGTCCATACTTCTTGACATCAATTTTTTGACTCCTTCACCTTTTGTTGTCGTTGATAATCCGTAAGGGGGGTCTGTAACTATTGCATTAAAATTGTAATTTTCAACATTTTGAATATCTCCCTCTACAACTATACCTTTCAAGTTATAATGCCTCAGATTACCTACCGAATTTTCCACCATTTTTTTAAGAATATCAATTCCTATGGCTTCTATTTGCATATCTGCAATTTCAATTAGTATTCCTCCAGTTCCACAAAATGGATCAATTACGTTATCTCCTTTCGTAGAATTTGATAAGTTAACCATTGATCTTGAAATTCTAGGGTGTATGCCAATAGGCGAAAAAAAAGGCCTATACCTTATGTGATGTTTTAAACATCTTTTATAGTATGTTTCTAAATTTCTTTCCCAAATCGAGATAATCGTCTTTTTATCGGAATAATATAATATTTTAACATCTGGTTTGGACAGGTTTATTTTATTTCTTTTGGGAATTTTTTCTCCTAACTTAATAGCTATTTCATTTTCCGGAATCCCCTCTTTTTTAATAAGTCGTATCGCAAAACTTTTCTTTTTTATATCTATACGGGGGATTTCCTTCAAAATTTCATCAAATTTATTTTTGTTTGAGTAATACAGCACTTTCGACACTCTTTTAGTCATTCCCAATCTTCTAATAACCATTTTATTTATTTCCTTTAAAACATCTAAAATTATTATACTTTCATTATAATAAACAAGTTTTGGCTCATACTTTTCGGTTTTCAATAATTCAATGGCTTCACACTTCCCCAACTCGATATTTTCTCCGCCTAACTCAAATAAGTACTTTTGACTCACTCATCTCCAATAAAGTTGTTTTATAATGTTGCATCTATTTAGTACAGTTGTGTTAAGAGTTGCAAGGAGATTTCTTTCACCAGTTTACAAACTCTATGAGAAGCGTTTAGAAAGAGAAATTCGGAAGAGCCCAGTTCCTAAGCATTTAGCAGTTATAATGGATGGCAATCGAAGATATGCTGAAAGCCTTGGTATTTTACCACATGAAGGCCATATTGCAGGTAAAAGTACTCTGGAAAACTTGTCAGATTGGTGCCGCAGTTTGAATATTACTTATTTAACGGTATATGCTTTTTCATTGGAAAATTTTAGCAGGACAGAAGAAGAATTAGAACCACTTATGGATTTGTTTGAAGAATCATTTCGAAGTGCAGGGGATGACCCTCGTGTACACGAAAATAGAGTGAGAATAAGAATGATTGGCCATAGAGAGATGTTACCAGATAAAGTTGTCAAGGCTATTGAATATGCAGAATCTCGAACTAGGGAATATAGTGATTTTAACTACAATTTAGCAGTAGCATATGGTGGCCGTCAAGAATTAGTAAGATCAATGGAAAAAATAGCCAATAAAATAAAAGAGGGAAAATTAAATCCTGAAGAAATTGATGCAGATTTGATTTCATCTAATTTATACACTAGCGGTTTGCCAGACCCGGATTTAATTTTGCGTACTTCAGGTGAAGAGAGAATTAGCAATTTCCTATTATGGCAGTTAGCATATTCGGAATTATACTTTGCAGATGTGTATTGGCCAGACATGAGAAAGATAGATTTTTTACGTGCAATTCGCTCTTTTCAGAAACGCAAAAGGCGTTTAGGACAGTAACAGTCAATTTTTAACCGCACTTCTTATGCAAGGCAATATGATAGAGCGTTATGCACGGCTTCCAATCGATAGTCCGAGGCAGATTATTTTCTTTGTAGCTCTTTTCACATTAATCATTTCGCCCTTTATTTTACAAGTTGAGTTTGCTACTGATGTACAGGCGTTTCTTCCCCAATCCGAAGAAGTTGAAACCTATGATGAAATCAACGAGAACTTTGGTAAAGATTCTAGTGTTGCTAATCTTTATCTGACTTCAGTTACAGAGGGTAATGTTTTGACTATAGAGAATTTAAATGATATTTTATTATTACACAATGATTGTACCAAAATAATTGGTGTTAAAGATGTTCTTTCCGTAGCTGGATTTTTCAACTCTGCACTTTTAGATTCAGGTCTTTCCCTGAGTGAAGTTGCTGAATCTGAAGACCCTTGGCAATTAGTTTACGACTCCATATCTACTACAGGGGGGGGGAATTATTCTTGGAATGAGGTCGATTTTGTCACTGATGTTTTGGTAAACAAGGACTTGAATTTAGATCCTTTGATAATACTTGAGTCGGACGATTCTACGAGGAAAGCACCTATTGCTCTCTCAACAATTATAATGATTAATCTTGAACCTGATTTATCTACCGAAGAGAAAAAGGAGGTTGGTCAAACGATTAGAGGTTTGGCTTCTACACATAATTCTGAATCAGGTAGTGATATTCAGGCTGAAACATTTTCAGTCGATTTACTGGCATATGATGTGGATCAGTCTACCCAGCAGACTAATTTGCTTATGGCTTTAGGAATGCTAGTAGTTACTACGGTATTGCTGTGGCTTTCATTTAGAGATTGGAGTTACGTAGTTTTTCCTATTATTACCTTGATTTTATCTGTTTTCTGGACATTCTCATTTGCAGGTATGCTTGGAATTAAATTAACAGCATTAGCAGTTGCTGTGATTCCTTTGGTGGTTGGTCTAGGTATTGATTTCGCAGTACATTTAAGTCGGAGATATCAAGAAGGATTGAAGGCTGGAAATTCTATTGAAGTGTCTTTACTTGATGCACAACTACACACCGGTCAAGCACTCACGCTAGCTATGGTTACGACAGTAATTGCATTCCTTTCAGGTATTAGCGCAGGTGTTGGTCCAGTACGTGACTTTAGTTTGCTTTGTGCTATTGGTATTTTCACTTCTTTCATTTTATCTATTTTGTTTTACACTTCTCTTAGGTATGTTTTAGATTCTAATTCAGATGGCAATCTTACGGAAGTTAAGGGTTCTGCATTGGTAGATAAAATAATATCCAATGCATCTGAAATAGTGGATAAATATCCAAGTGCAATAATCTCGACGGTTATTATTTTGACTTTAATTGCAGCATTTGCTGGAGCTAAGGTGGATACTTCGTTTTCACTCGATGATTTTCTTTCGGATGATTTAGAAGTAATGGTAACTGCAGACAACATTCAAACAGATTTTAGAGGTGCAAGTTATTCTCAATCTCAGATACTTATTGAGGGCCCTGTAGCAACCACTGATTTTCTAAATAGTTCATATGATTTCCAATATGGTGAACAAGGTACAGATAATGATGGACTTAATGGAGATCGTTATGTTATCAAAGTAGGTTCAACAGGCAGAGTTGAATCAGTGCATGAAGTGGTTCAAGAGGCAATAGATTCTGAGAGTTATAATGTAGGCTATGGTAATGATACAACCCATGAGTGGGTTAGGACTAATATATTCAAGACAAATCCTAGTGATACGATAGAAATAAGTTGGAGTGTACACGTTTCTCTTATTTCCTCAACTATTGATGGCAAAATATATTGGTATGATAAGAATAATGACGTGATTGGTTCTCAAAATTTGGATTGTACTGGAATGAATCCCAATCTGTCACTTTGTTCAAAAACATATATAGTGGTTCCATCAGATTCATATCGTGCACGCATTAAGTTTACCCACCCTAAAGTCCAGAGTGGTTCCCCCGACTCATTGATTTCTGGAATAAGTGTAAAGACTTCTAATGAATATATTTACGTTCAATCTTTACAGCACACATTTAATTTAACATATAAGGCGAAACCATTTACTCAAACTCAAGATTCAGACATTAAGAATTTATATGATTATTTATATCAAAGAGATTTAGACATTGCAGATCCATTTACAGGTGAATCATATTCTGATAGAACAAAACATGTACTTTATAGAGATAATAATGGTGATTACAAATCGTCTGTAATTAGGGTTTATCTTGGACCATCTACAAATTATGAATTAGATAACGATGGTCTTGAATATATGAGGGCAGAACTAGCTGCAAATACACCTTCAACATTGTCTTCTAATGAAGAATATACAGTTAGTATAACAGGAGGCCATGTTCTTACAAGTGTTACAGTTAATGAGATACAATCTACTCAAATTAGTTCAACATTATTGTCTATATTGTTAGCTGCTATTGTATTAATTTTCATATATCGTAATGTAGAATTAGGTTTGATAGCTACATTGCCCACAATATTAGCTACAATTTGGATTATGGCTACAATGTGGAAAGTAGGCATAACTTTGAATGTTTTGACTGTAATGGTGACTGCACTTACGGTAGGTCTCGGAATTGACTATGCCATACATATTGTAGAAAGATATAGAGAAGAAAGAGAGCACAAGAGTGAACGGCAGGCTATAGAATCGACAATTAAACTTACAGGTTCTGCAATATTAATATCAGGACTTACAACCGTTTGTGGATTTGGGGTGTTATTTTTGTCTCCAATGCCGCTGGTTAGAAATTTTGGAATAATAACAGCAGCTACAATTATCTATTCAGTTTTAATTGCTATATTTGTTCTTCCAAGTTTAATTTGGATGTCTAATCGAATAAAAGAGTGGTATTCTAGTCAAACTTCAGGTTAGTTTTTCTTTTTCTTCTCTTTTCCCACAATTCTCTTGCTAGTTGTCTCATATCTTCTACAGAATCGGATTCATCTACAATTTCAGCGCCAAGCAAGGTTTCTACAGCATCTTCTAACGTTATTATTCCTTGAGTGGTTCCATACTCATCTACTACTAAAAAAATATGTTTTCTCTTCTTGAGAAATTCATCTAAGAGAGTTGCTACAGAGTCTTCTGGATCAACCGTTGATAATTCCGAGATTAAATCTTCCATCTTTACAGATGATTTTCCTTCATTATTAAGCTCCATAATTTTGCTTCTAAATACAACTCCAATAATATCATCCAAATCAGTATCCACAATTGGGATTCTGGAGAAAGGAATCGGTGAATTTTTTTCTATTACATCTTCAATAGTATCGTCTTTATGGAAAGTCATCATAACAGTACTTGGAGTCATGACATCTTCAGCCAATATTTTGTCTAGAGTTAGTAGATTTTTGATAACTTGCGTTTCTTGCTTTTCTAGAGCCCCCTGGGTTTCACCTATTTCAGCTACAGCTATCATTTCTTCACGAGTCATTTCTTTTTGGTCTTCTTTTCCTTCAGAGATTATTCTTGAAAAGTAATTTAAGATTAGTACAATTGGCCATGTAGTCCAAACCATTATCTCAAGAACATGGCTTGCAGCCGGTGCCATTTTTTTCCAGTATATGGCTCCAAGTGTTTTTGGTATAATTTCTGAGAAAATCAAAATCAGGATTGTGAGTACAATTGATGCAGCCGTAAACCAATCATTTCCAATTTTGTGAAATTCTGAACCGACACCGGCAGCTCCAAGTGTATGTGAGATAGTGTTTAGCGTCAAGATTGCAGCTAAGGGTTGTTCAATGTTTTCTTTTAGTTTCTTAAGTAATTCTCCACTTCCTTTTTCCTCTTTCTTAAGAATTTCTATATGTGACCATGTAACAGAAAGAATTATTGCTTCCAATAATGAACAGAGGAAAGAAACACCTAAAGCTAGGAAAAGGTATAATGTAATTCTTCCCCATAATAAATTATCACCTAAATATTCCATTCCTTCGCTTATTGGTGTAAGGGCAGAGAGTAAAATCACTAAATCAATACCATCCCTTGAGAAGTTATAATTCGACTATTTTGCGTGTTACCTAAACATGCTATGTTTCTATTCAACTTCTAGAAACCTCTAGCATGATTTGCCCAATAGGGCCTCAGATTCATACAAACCTATGGAAGCTTCTTTATTATAGTTGTTTGGTGAAAAATCTTGTTTTTTGCCACAATCATTATAACTACACCCTCTACGGCGCCAGAATGGCACGTTTTCCTGAAGCTGAAGCACGGATGTTCAACAAAAAAGTCTGTATGCAGTGCAATGCAATCAATGCATGGAAGGCTGTTAAATGCCGTAAATGTAATTACAAAGGTCTAAGACCTAAGGCTAAAGAACAACGCAGTAAGTGATTATTCCAAAATTCTAGTGCCTTCATCATTGCCTATTATTATTTTTGTAGCCATATTGATAAACAAACCAGTATCTCTTACACCATTTATGCTTTGTAGTTTTTTATCCATTTCTTTTGGATTCACAATTCCATTTGGGAATAAACAATGATAAATATAATTTTTATTGTCGGTAACAAAGATTTCACCGTTATTCTCTAATCGAAGTTTAGCTTCACATCCAATATTTTCAATTTTGGTGGCAGTTGACTCATGATCTTCAGAACGAACTTCTACAGGTAGTTCCCCTCTTCCCAATTTCTCTACCATTTTGTTTTCGTCGACAATTATGATGAGTTCTTTCGCTTTCTTTTCAACTTTTTTTTCCCTAAGCAGAGCTCCACCTAACCCCTTAATCAAAGACATATCGGGTGCAACTTCATCAGCTCCATCTATAGCTAAATCAATAATATCTTGATCATCAATATTTATTAACTCAATACCTAATTTTTCGGCTTGTTGTTTTGTCTTTATTGAGGTAGGCATTCCCTTAATTTTGAAGTCTTTAGATAATTTTTCGCCTATCAAATCAACTACAATCTTTGCAGTTGATCCAGTACCAAGACCTACAATCATTCCATCTTTAACAAATTTAACAGCTTCTTCAGCTGCATTTCTTTTTGCCCTATCTTGACTCAATAGTATAGACCGCCTTCTGGCTCTGAAATTTCAGTTTCATTTAAACGATTCTTAACTTTATCAAGAGCTTTATTAAAATCCTTGGAATTAATTTTTATTCTTTTGTTTTTTATTGCACTCATTCCAGCTTCTATACAGAGGGCTCTAAGATCAGCTCCTGAGAGTCCTTCGGTTTCTTCAGACAATTTTTTGTAATTGATGCCTTTTCCTATAGACATTCCACTGGTATGTATTTTGATTATTTTCAATCTAGCTTCTTCTTCGGGTAGTGGGATTTTGATAATTCTATCAAATCTACCTGGTCTCAATAATGCCTCATCTAATATATCTGGTCTATTTGAAGCAGCCATTATCGAAACATTACCTCTTGGTGTAAATCCATCTAATTCACCAAGTAATTGCATTAGAGTTCTTTGGACTTCTCTATCGCCTGTTGTTCCAACATCCATTCTTTTAGCCCCTACAGCATCTAATTCATCGATAAAGATAATACTAGGGGATTTTTCTTGTGCTAATTGGAAAAGTTCTCTTACTAATCTAGCACCTTCACCAATATATTTCTGTACTAATTCACTTCCAATTAAACGTATAAATGTTGCATTTGTAGCATTAGCTACAGCCTTTGCCATCAGTGTCTTTCCAGTGCCGGGTGGTCCGATAAGTAGGACACCTTTTGGAGGTTCTACACCTATTCTTGTAAATCTTTTTGGGTGTAGCATAGGTAATTCGACTGTGCTCCTAAGTTCATCAATCTCCTCAACCAAACCACCAATATCTTTGTAACTTTCGAGGGGTTTACTATCTATTTCAGCTCCCATAACTAGCGGATCTTTTGTGGAAGGTAATGTTTCTAGAATTGCCAAAGTTTGACGATGAAGGGCGACTCTATTTCCAATATCTAAATTTTCTTTGTCGATTCCTTCAGAAATATGCACCACAAAATCGGGGCCACTACTTGATTTTATACTAACTCGCCCGTCTTCTAATATGTCTGTAACTGTACCTATAACTTGAGGTGGAGCTCTTAATCTGGCTAATTCTCCTTTAAGATGAGCATTCTCTCTTTTCATTCGAGAAACATCAGATTCTAGTTGACGTTTTTCAGCCTCAAATCTTTCAGTTTCTTCTATAAGCCATTTATTCCAGTCTTCACCTTTGTCAGGTGTTGAGACGTCACCGTCACTTTCTTCGGGAGTCACTTATAATCACTAAACATTTAATTGGCTTAGATATATATCGTTTGTGATTCAATATGCTTTGTGAAATGTGTGGGGCCGAATCGGCCGTTCTTGAGCCAAGAAAAGTATCAGGGTCTATCCTACAACTTTGTAATTCTTGTGGGAGTCTAGGTTCTGAAACAAGTTATAGAGAATCCATAGGACATCGTGCATATGTCGCACAAACACTTGAAAAGCGCCAGCAGAAAAACCGTTATGAGGAAATAGAACCAGACGAATTTGTTTTAGTAAAAGATTATGGGTCTATTGTACGTAAAGCTAGAGAAAGAGCTGGACTTAATCATAGTTCTTTAGCAAGTAAGCTATCTGAGAAAAAATCTATCTTAACTTCAGTCGAGGCTGGAAATATGACACCTAATGAGAAATTGATAAAGAAACTTGAAAATTACCTAAAAATTAAATTAACTGAGAAGGTTGAGTCTACATCTATACCTGTAACTTCATCATCTGGAGAGGCATTAACTATGGGTGATCTTTTAAAACAGGCTATGGATAAAAATTAAAGTTTGATGTACACAAAATCTATTTGTAGTAACTTTCAAACTAATCATTAATGGGATTGTTAGGTCGTCAGTTTAAGTTGGAGCGATCAAGTGAAGATTCATTACTGTTAGTTTTCTCAACACTAACTTTCACAGTATCCCTTTTTTGTGGTTATATGAAATATGGAATTGGTAGATTAATATCACTTCCACTCTTTGGAATTGAGTTCCACTTAATATCTACTCCAGTATGGCTTCTTTCTGGAATTCTTTGTATTATGTGCCTTCAACAGCTTTTTTACAAGATATGGACTCATGGTGTTTGGCTAATTGGTGTTTACTGGCTTACTGCTTTCGGAACCATAATTCTTTTTGTGATGTTTGAAGAGAGTTACATTTGGTTTATAGTTAGCTTGATTTTGATTTTCTTGGCAATTTTTCTTATGTATTGGATGATTTTGGAAATTTACGGTTTAAGATACAATATTATTGGCCAAGTTCCTGATGCAGACCGTTCGATAAGTCTTACAGATTGGTTGATATCTGTTCCTTCATTCTTTATATCTACTTTCATAAGTTACTATTATTACACAAAAATGTATTTGGATGAAGAAGGTTGGTTTACTTTTGGTCATGCATCCGAGGGATATTTAATTTTCCAATTTAGTGTGTTTTTCTCAGGTATGTACATACTTTATGTTCCCCAAACTTTGTTAGGAGACTACTTAGAATTTAGTGATTTAGATATTAATACTAGTTACAATGTAGATGAAGAAAAGGTAATGCAGAGACTAATTGATTACTCAAAGAATTATAATGAAGGTAAAATTCAGGCTACATTAGTAGATCTTTATCGTATGGCAGATGAAGATCCTGAAGCATGGTCTCAATTGGGTGAATTTTATTCAGAATGGAGTGTTGAGGAAGTCAAATTATTTATAATTAAATTGGAAGATTTAGGCTCAGAAACTGAATAATAATGATACACCAAAGGTTAAATACGTTTAATTTTACAATATAAATAGAGTTTCATATTATGGAACGATAACTCGTCGTGAAAACAACGGGAGAAAATCAATGAGCAAAGTTAACGACTTACCCGAGTGGACAGCACAGGCCCTTGTGGCTTTAGGAGCAGTATTTCTGCTTATATCTGCATATGTTATGGGTGTAATGGTTCCTAATGGATTACTTGCTCCTAATGATTTTGATGCTAATTACTACTTTGAGGGAGATATTCAAACTTTTGATTTGGATGTTGAAACCGGTGAAGGTGTTTTTGTAGATAATGTTGGCAGTGGTTCATACGATCCTACAAAAGCTAAAGAAGGAGGTGGTGCAACTCTGAATTTAATTGGTAAACCAGATGGTGATGATTATACAATCCTCTCCCAAAATTTTAGCCTTACTGAGAATGGTATTGATGGGGAAGGTGATTGGTTAGGTACTATCTCAGATACAACAGACAATCCTTCATTATTAAATCGAAAAACTTATGAAGTTGATGGAAAACAACCAGCTTGGACACCTACAAATGTTCCAGAGGCTGGAAAAACCTATAATTTCAATAATCCAGTAAATAGTGCTTATACTGATAATTTTACATGTTCAGACCAGAGAATGTTAGACGGACTTGAAGTGATGACATGTGTTGCTGAATCTGGGGAAAATGAAAAGATGGAATTTGTACCTGGTGAGGGCAGTGATTTAGAATTATTACAACAAACTTTCGAAAGCTTTAACAGCTTAGGTTCACCAGGTTCAGCGCCTATGTGGTTCTCTTACAGAGCTGAATATACCGTTGGTACTGATCTTGGAGGGGTAGTTGATAGAGTTTACAATGTTACAGTGTATATGGGAGTTCCAACTTTACTTTATTTAGAAGATAATTTTAATTTTACAACAACGTATGAAGGTCGCGTGGGTGGTTTTAACACAGCAACTTTCCAAACCCGTTATTATAATGCAACAGGTTTCAGAGCCGGATGTGTTAATAAGGAATATTCTACAGATACACACATTAATGTTCTTGGTTATCTCAGAATTTTTGAAAATGAATACGATGAAAACGGAACAATGTTGTCACCAAATTATGGACGACAGAGTTCAGATGGATGCTGGGATTCCTATATAGCAGATAATGATAATATTGAAAATCCAGACATAGATAGCTTTCAAGAATTAGTTAATGTGACCTATAATGTTAGCCGAACCACTCTTCAGTATGAAGATGGATATTATGATCTCGATGGCGATGGCGATGGTTTCAATTTCTTTTCTCCAACTTGTGGTACAATAAGTGTAACGGATAGAACCTGTTGGGTTCCTGCAGCAAATGGTTCTTGGCCAAATGCTATGTATAATCCATATATACAAAATTACACATTTATTAGTGAAACTGATGTTAATGGAAAATTAGCTTTCCATTTCAATGCTAATAAGACAAACATTGCCGGAGATTCAGGTTCGCTCTATAACTCAGCCCTTGGAACTGGTTTAGTAATGGATTACTATGAGGATGTTTGGGTAGATCCAGTAACAGGAACGGTCCTTGATCAAAAATATTCAATACAAATTTTTGTTCCAACTATATTTGATGCCAGATTTCACGATGAAAATGGGCTTCCAAGTATTGCTGCAACACTTTTCAATGGAGCAATGCTTAGAGATATTGTAGCTAATTTTACGCAGGAAGCTCAGGATGAGAGTGCATCTAGTGCTAAACGTCAAGCTCTTGCACAATATTATCAGGATAATGAAGTCATAGTTCTAACTTTGAATGGAGCTTATACTGATAAAACAGTAGATGAGCAAATATCTAGTCAAATAGAGAGTGTTGATGCTTTAACCTTCGGTTCAAAGACGTTACCATCAATATTGATTGGTGGAGCTCTTATTTTATTATTAGCTGGTTTCTATGTTTATTATCAGACTGGCGGGGCCATTTCTGGTGGAGGCATGGATGAACCTAGTAGTGAAGCTGAGCCTTCATCAAGTATGGCTGCAGTCGAAGAGGAATCAACTGAGGATGAAGAATCTGAAGACTCATCCGATGGTGAATCCAATACTGAAGAAAAAGAGTAGTTTTTCAGTTAGTCTGGAATTAGCAAAACGGGGACATTCTAAGTGAATGATTCTAGCATCTTACGGTTATCATCATCGATTTGGAATTTCTCCCCGGTCTTGTAATTAATCATGACTACGACGCTATCAGCCTCTGCAACAATATTAGATCCATTATTTTTACTGGTTATTTGGTGTTCTATTCCAAATGAAGTATTTCCGATATGCTTAATTCTGGTTTTCACATAAATAGTGTCTGGGTAAACTACAGGTATACGATAGTTTGTGTTAAAATTAGCCAGAATAGGACCTATTCCATTCAGTTTATGGATGTCTTCCATTCTTAATCCTTTAATTTCCCCTATTTCACAGAACATTTCAATCCTTGATGTTTCACACCATTTTAGGTAAATTATATTGTTTACATGGCCAAAAGAATCCATATCGCCCCATAGTACAGGTATTTCGGTTGTGATTGGCCAATTTTTATCACTCATCTAGAAATTTCTTCCCCATTTGATAAAATGCGTTTCCAACTAACCATTGTCCACCATCAGCAATCAGCATATCTCCAGTAATGACATCAGCTGCAGGTGAGCAAAGGTACAAGACTTGTTGAGCCATCTTTTCAGGATTTGTAACTCCTCCTATAGGGATATAATCTTCAAACGTTTTAGCTGTTTTTTCATCGAGCATCAGATTTTGTTTGACATTTTCAGTTAGTACTACACCAGGACACATTGCATTTACTCGGATATTGTCATTTGCCCACTCAAGTGCTAAGGTTCGAGTTAGATTTAGTACACCTGCTTTTGCAGCTCCTGAATGCCCAACAAAAGGTGCTGCATTCCAAGCATAGTTTGCAATTATATTGACGATCGAAGCTCCATTCTTTGCCTTTCTTAGCAATGGATAGCTGGCCTTTGAGACTCTGAAGGTCCCATCTAGAACAATGTCAACTACTGTCCTCCAAGCATTTTCACTCATTGATGCTATAGGTGCAACAAAATTCCCTGCAGCGTTATTGACTAGGATGTCAAGTTCACCCCATTCCGAATTCAAAAATTCAATGGCTTCTACTACAGTTTCATTATCTCTGACGTCCATTGTTTTCCAGATAAGTTTTTTGCCGAATTTCTTTTCAGTTTCCTCAGCCGCTTGTTTCAGTTTATCTTCTTTTCTAGATGCAATAAAAACTTCAGCCCCATGGTTAAGAAAAGCCTGAGCAAATCCCAAACCCATTCCTGTTGCACCTCCAGTTATGAATACTTTTTTTCCCTTGAAGAGATTTTCTTTGAAGACACTATCTTCAGACATTAAATTAGACAACTCCTGTAAATTTGCTTATACTATCGAAACCATCGTCTGGCATTGACATCATTGTTTTTGATCCTGAACCAATAGTTATGGCTCTTGAAAGTGTTTCGGGTAGTATTCTTTCAAAGAAAAATCTAGCCAATATAATTTTGTGACCATAGTAATCATCACCTTTTGTTTTTGAAAATGCTACTTTTAGCATTAGTAACCACATGTAGGCCATTGCTACGAGTCCGAACTGCCTCAGATAGTCCGTTGCAGCAGCTCCAATTTCATATGGATTGCTAAGACCCTTTTGAGCCATGTAGAGAGTTGTTTTTTGCAATCCTTTTAATGCTTTTGAAAAAGGTACAACAAATTCCTTCATATCGCTGTCTTCCTTATTTTGCTCTATAAAGTCCAGTGCTGGATGGAAGAATCTTCTCAAGAGCCGTCCCATATGCTGTGGCATCTTTCTACCAGCTAGATCCAAGGCTTGGATTCCATTGGTCCCTTCCCAGATTGGTGCTATTCTGGCGTCCCTGGAGAATTGTTCCATGCCATATTCCCTGATGTATCCATGTCCTCCATGGACTTGTAGCATGTCGTATGTTATCTCAACTCCGTAATCTGTCAATAATGCTTTGACTATAGGCGTCATCAATTCTACTAGGTCACCAGTTTCTTTTCTTACCTTCTCATCCGGATCCTTTTCTGACTTATCGATTGCGAGTGCAGTCCAGCAGGCCAGCATTCTACCAGCATCAATCAAGGATTTCGATTTCATCAGCATTCGTCTAACGTCAGGATGTACAATCAGGGGATCAGCCTCACCACCTGGATTCCTAGGCTCCTTCAAATCTCGACCTTGGATCCTATCTTTGGCATAGGCAAGTCCATTTTGGTATGCAATCTCGGACTGACCAAGTCCTTGTAAGCCTACAGCAATTCTTTCAGTGTTCATCATTGAGAACATAGCTGCAAGGCCGTCATGTGGTTCCCCTACTAGGTAGCCCTTAGCATTTTCAAAACTTAGAACACATGTTGCTGACCCATGTACTCCCATTTTTTCCTCAATTGATACACATTTTACCTTATTTCTTGCTCCTAATGTTCCATCGTTATTGACTAGGAATTTTGGAACTACAAACAGACTGATTCCTTTGACTCCCTTTGGTGCATCAGGCAGTCTTGCGAGAACCAAATGTATGATATTCTCTGACAGATCGTGTTCTCCGCACGAAATAAATATTTTCTGCCCGTTTAAATTATAGGAATCACCTACGGGTTTAGCTGAGGTTCGAATAAGTCCCAAGTCGGTTCCAGAGTGTGCTTCGGTCAAACACATGGTTCCAAACCATTCTCCTGTCAGGAATCTTGGGAGGTAAGTATCTTTCAATTCTTCGCTTCCGTGGCTATATATGCAGTTATAGGCTCCTTTCGTAAGTCCCAGATAGATTCCTAGAGACATGTTACTTGCGCATGAGATTTCATCAGAAAAAACACTAAGTACATTTGGAAATTCCATTCCACCATATTTCTGATGTCCAAACAGGGAAGTCAGGCCAGATTCAATTAATATGTCTGTAGCCTTCTTCATACTTGGTGGTACGGTAACGTTTCCATTATCGAATTTAGCTCCTATCACATCTCCGTCCTTATTTGAAGGGAGCCAATATTCTTCTGCCATTTTTCCAAATTGGTCACTAATCATTTCGATTATGTCCCAAGTTGCTTCTTCGTATCCTTCATACCCCGCCAACTCTTTTTCCATATTCAGTACCTCACGTAAGATGAATTCATATTCTCGGTTCGGAGATTTGTATTGGACCATCTTAATTCCTCAGTGGTTTTCCGGTTGTTAGCATATGTTCGATACGATCCATTGTTCCTTCAGTTTTCATTAGTTTGATTATACTTTTTCTTTCCATCTCAAGTATTTTATCATCAGATACTGTATCAGTTGGATCGGTGTCTCCGCCACTCAAGATGTGTGACAATTCTTTGGTAACAATTATATCGTGTGGTGTTGCATGACCTGCTTTTACTAAATCATCAACCGCCAGATCTAGTGTAGCTTTGCCTGAGGGACCTGGTAGGCAGTGCTCATTAGGCAGTGGTGCTTCATAATTCTCTATCATTTCGAGACATTTGGATTTAGCCCCATACAGGACACGTGCACGGTTCATGGTTATTTCATCATCTTTTCCTAGGAAGTGCAATTCTTTTGCTTCTTGCGCACTTGTCGCTACTTTTGCAGTACCAACATTCTGAAATATTTTCATAATTGTTGCCATTGGTCCTCTTGGTTGTTTGGGGTCGTTATTCCATCTGGTAATCATTTCTTTGCAGCCACCCCAAGCAGGAACAAGACCAACACCAACTTCGACTAATCCAATGTAGCTTTCTGAATGAGCTTGTACTGCATCACAGGCGAGCAAGACCTCGCATCCACCTCCGATTGCCAACCCTGAAGATGCTCCCACTACTGGGAAATTCCCATGTTTCAGCATCATGAATGCCATTTGTCCTCCAAACACAAACTTTTCAGCTTCTTCCCAAGCTCCTACATTAGCAACAAAACTTGATAATCCTAAATTGGCCCCGGCCGAGAAGTTGCTCCCATCGTTTCCAATTACAACTCCGCTGTAATTTCCAGATTCGCATTGATCCGCAGCTTCACTTATCTTACTGTGGAATTCTGCTAGAATGATTTGGTCTCCCATATCCCATAAACTAGCAGAGGGATTTCTGAATATTGGTTTTTGTCCGCGTTTCACATCTGTAGCAGTGAGATATCCTTCCGGTTTCTTAATCTTGCTATATTTTCCGTCAATTCCGAAATAGAGAACGTCCTTTCCTTTTTCCTCATAGAAATTACCTTCAGCGACTTTTTCCAATAATTCAGGAACTTTCATTCCTTCTTCTGATATTCTTGATACAAACCATGAAGGTCCAAGATCATCCAGCATCTCAAAGGGTCCTTTCTTCCAAAGGAATCCGTTTTTCATAGCTAGATCAACATTTACAATGTTACCTGTTATCTCAGGTACTAATGAAGCGGCATAGCTAAGTGTCTTGGAGAGGACTCTCCATGCATACACACCTCCTTTATCGTTGTATTCAACTAGAGCTCTCAATCCTTTCTTTCCTGCTTTGACGCTTTTAAGTCCGACTTTTCGAGATGATTTAGAATATTTTCCTGTTTTTAGGTTTCTAGATTCTTTAATTTTCTTGCCTGAATCGGAATTTAAACGATAAAATCCACCTTTACCTTTTCTACCAGTATAGCCATCTGAAATCATTTCAGATAAGATTTTCTCTATACCTAGTTTTTCCTGTTCTTTTACACCTATATTATACATGTCATTTTCAGGAAGATTTGAAGACATACTTTCTGTTACGTGCGGTATCAAATCTAGACCTACAACATCTCCTAATCCAAATATTCCAGTTTTAGGAGCGCCAATGGGTCTTCCCATTATCGCATCTGCTTCTTCTACAGTAAGACCTAACTTCACAGCCTCAACCATTCCAATTAAAGTCCAGTAAGTTCCTATTCTATTTCCAATGAAACCAGGAGTGTCATTACAGATTACAACTTCTTTGCCTAGTTTTTTATCACAAAATTCAGAGACAGCATTTATTTTCTTTTTACTTACTTCTTTGCCCGCTACAATCTCTAGTAAGCGGAGGTATCTTGGTGGGTTAAAGAAATGAGTGATGATGAAATCTTCAGCAAATGATTTTGGCATCCCTTCTACTAATTGTTTTCTTGGAATAGTTGATGTATTCGAAGTTATAATAGAGTTTTTTTTTCTATTTTTATCTATTTTCTTAAACACATCATGTTTTATTTTTATTTTTTCTAATACTACTTCAATTATTAGATCGGCATCATTGATTAAATCAAGATGATCCTCTATATTTCCAGTTGTAATAAATTTTGCATTATCTCGGTGCATCAAGGGTGTCGGACTACCAAGTTTCACCGGTTTCAGCATATTTTTTACTGCAGTCTCCGTAATTATATTCCGATTTCTTGCACCGTTTGGTACAATATCTAGTAAAGTTACTGGCAGGCCTGCGTTTGCTACATGGGCTGCAATTCCACTACCCATAACGCCAGCTCCAATTACAGCAACTTTTTCAATATCCATTTATCCTCTTTCAAGCACAGTTGCGCATCCTTGACCGCCACCAACGCACATTGTAGATAGAGCATATCTGGAATCACTGTTTTGGAGTAATGCTGCTGCTTTTCCAGTTATTCGAGCACCACTAGCTCCTAACGGGTGCCCCATGGCTATAGCACCTCCATGCATATTCAGTTTAGAGGTATCAATTCCTAATTTATCTATACAAGCTAGACTTTGTGCTGCAAAAGCTTCATTCATTTCAATAATATCTATGTCCTTAAGTTCTAGACCTGCTCTTTTCAATGCTTTTTGAGATGATAATACGGGTCCTATTCCCATTATTTCGGGATTACAACCAGAGATTGCCATTCCTCTGATATATGCCATAATTTCCAAATTATTTGAAACTGCATATTCTTTTGAACAAACAATAACTGCAGCAGCACCGTCTGTTAGTGGTGAAGAGGTTCCAGCTGTAACGGTACCATCTTTATCGAAGGCGGGTTTCAAAAGCGCCATTGATTCCAATGTTGTTTCAGGCCTTACACAGCCATCTTCATTTACGCCATCTACTGTAATAATTTCTTCTTTGAATTTCCCTTCACTCATTGCATTGGAGGCTTTTTGATGGCTTTCTAGGGCCATTTGTTCTTGTTTTTCTCGGGATATTGAATGTTTTTCAGCTAGATTTTCTGCTGTATGTCCCATTCCTATGTAGGCATCCATGTCTACAAGGCTTGGATTGAGCATGGGGTTGAAGCCAGGCATCGGAACTCTACTCATTGATTCAACACCTCCAGCAATAAATAATTCTCCAGATCCAGAATTTATGGCTCCAGCAGCTTGGTGAATAGCTTGCATGGAAGATGCACAGAATCGGTTGACAGTTACACCACCAACACTGTTAGGTAATCCAGATAGGAAGACTACATTACGCGCCAAATTCATTCCTTGTTCAGCTTCGGGAAATGCACACCCTAGAACGAGATCTTCAACATCCGCAGTATTTATTTTACTTTTTTCTATTAATCCTTTAATTACTTTAGCAGCCAAATCATCAGGTCTAGTTTTGCATAGTTGTCCTTTTTTAGCAGGAGTAAAAGCAGAGCGAGCATATCCGCAAATAACAATCTCAGTCATTTTAATCATAGATACAAGCAGTCTTACTATATAAAACTAGGACTAAATTTTTAAAATATGAAACATTTATATACTAACTATTAAATAATATTACATGAGCCGAGTCAAACAATACCAAAAAGGTGAGTTTGAAGATCAAATCAATACTCTCAAAAAATTAGGATTTACAAATGATGAAGCACTTATTTATCATGTAATTCTAATTTCAAAAGAATGTACTGTGGGAGAAATTAGCCGCTCAATAAATTTTTCTAGGTCCAAAATATATGGTGTTATAGATAATTTATTATCTGAAGGTATTGTTGTAGAAGGCAATACACATCCTAAGTCCTATTATCCTATAGATCCTAGAGAAATAGCTGAGAAAAGATTAAAAGAAATAGAAAGCGCAGCTCAAGAGGCGGAATCGGACTTATACAAATTATATCAATCTAAAAAAATTGATTATTTAGAAACGTTAACGGTTAAGGATATGGAAATATTTTCTCAGGTCGTTTCAATGTGTGCGAGGGCTGAATCTACAATTGATGTGATTGCTTCGATTCTTCCTTCGGAAATGCCTAGAAATGTATGTCGAGCTTTTTCAGATGCTAGTGGGCGTGGTGTTAAAGTTAGACTACTTTTTCCAAATAAGGAAACAAATCTTGATTTGTCCCGTTTAGAAGGTCTTTTTGAGATACGTCTTTCTTCATATATCCCTCCTGCGGGCGTAATATTGATTGATGAAAATGAATTTTGTGTCGGAGGTCTGGATGTTCCAGACTCTAATAATACGCTATTAGGTATGTGGATGAATCAGCCTGATTTGGCAAGACTTGTTGGTTTAATATTTAACAATATATATGAATCATCTATTGTTTATGAAAGTTAGTATTCTGATTTATTTCTTCATAAAAGGATAGGTCCAATCATGTATTTCCATATCGGTGCGTTTGACGGAGCGTGGAGATATCCATCTAAGAAGATTCAGAGGTCCTCCTGCCTTATCATTGGTTCCTGAGGCTCTAGCACCTCCAAAGGGTTGTTGTGCAACCACAGCTCCTGTTGGCTTATCATTAATATAGAAATTCCCTGCTGTAAATCTAAGAGCATTATATGCTTTCTGAATATTTTCTTCAGACTTTGCAAATATAGCTCCTGTCAGTGCATATGGTGAAGCCTCATCACAGAGTTTTAGTGTTTCTTCGAATTTATCATTGTCATAGACATAAACGGTCAACACAGGTCCAAAAATTTCTTCAACCATGGATTCCGACTTTGGATTTTTTGTGACAATAATGGTCGGCTCAATGAACCAACCAGTTTCTTCATTACTTCCTCCTCCTGTAATTATTTTGCAATCTCTATTTGATTTAGCTCGCTCAATATATCCTGTTATTTTATCAAATGCTCTCTTATCAATCACTGAAGTCATAAAATTGGTAAAGTCGTTACAATCACCCATCCTAATTTTTTCTATTTCTACAACTAAATTATCCTTTATTGAATTCCATACAGAATTGGGAATGTATGCTCTACTTGAAGCTGAACATTTTTGACCTTGATATTCGAAGGACCCTCTGAGAAGTGCTACTAACAGACTTTTTTCATCACAATCTGAGTGGGCCACAATAAAATCTTTACCGCCAGTTTCACCTACTATTCGCGGATAACTTTTGAGATTTGGCAAAGCTTCTGCAATTCTTTGCCATAATCCTTGGAAAACTCCGGTAGAACCTGTGAAATGAACTCCTGCAAAAGCTGGGTTTGACAAGGCTGTTTCAGTTATTTTTGCTCCAGATCCAGGTAGGAAATTTATAACACCTGGAGGTAATCCAGCTTCCATCATTAGTTTCATAATCATATAATTTGAATAATATGAATTTCTACTTGGTTTCCAAACAGCAGTACAACCGACAAGAGCAGGTGCACTTGGTAAATTTCCAGCTATGCTAGTAAAATTAAATGGAGTTATAGCTAATACAAACCCCTCTAGAGGTCTTATTTCAGTTGTATTAACCATTCCTTCAGGTGAAACTAATGGTTGTAACTCATCATGAAAATTCTTTGCGTAATATGAATTAAATCTCCAGAAATCAATTAATTCACATGCCGCATCAATTTCAGCTTGAAATACAGTTTTACTTTGATTTAACATAGTCGAAGCATTTACTTTCATTCTCCAACTAGTGGCAAGCAAGTCAGCGCATTTCTCAAAAATTTTCGATCGTTCTTCTAACCCCAATTCAATCCATGCTTTCTGTGCACTTACAGCTGCATTACAGGCATTTTCCATTTCGTTTTGTCCTGCAAGATGTACATTAGCCAAAACATGTTTGTGATTGTGTGGTACCACTTGAGTTACGGTATTTTTTGTGTAAATTTCTTCACCATTTATTATACAAGGGATGTCTATTATTTCAGATAATTGTGAGGTAATTTCTTTTTCTAAATTTTCTCTCTCTTTACTACCTACTTCATAATTCAGTATTGGTTCATTATCCGGTTGTGAACTCATATTTGTTAGAACAAGACGGAATTAATATGCTTATGTCCTTAACCATAATATTTAATTTGATTATCTACAATGCATTAGTATGGCTAGGCTTGATGTTAAGGACAAGGATCCGTTTGCCAATGCGGACGCAGAACCTAAAGATAATGTGTCAGCTTCAGGATTCTTTGCTCGACTTATTCTTAGATTTGGGTTATATCGATTGTTTTGGTTTCTAATTAGTGGTGCTATCAGTTATATCATTTATAAATTATTCTTATATTGGTTTAAATTATCGAAACCGTAGAAAGTTAGAATAATTTGGTGGGCCCGACCGGATTTGAACCGGCGACCTCCCGATTATCAGTCGGGTGCTCTAACCAGACTAAGCCACGGGCCCGAGGTTTTGCTACCAGACTAGGGGATTTAATATTGCATGCTATTTAGGACTTATTTTAGTTAGAAATATAAGGTGGAGTGACCTTGTTTATTTATAGGGCTTTTGTACTGGTAAAGAGTCGTTATTTTAGACATGTCACGCAACGATTTATTGGTTAAGATTAAGCGAGCTGAAACTGCAGCTGAACAGTCTGTAGAAGATGCAGAAAAAGAGCGCACTCTAGCACTTCGTGAAGGTGATAAAGAATCTCTTTCAATTATTGTCGATGCAAGGAAAAAGGCAGAGTCTAAAGCTTCTAAAGATTTAGATAAAGCCAAGACGGACATATCTAAGAATAAAGATAAAGTTTTGAAGGACGGAATGGTTTCTATTGAAAAGATGCAGGCCGTATCTCAGGACAAAAGTAGTAATTCAGCCGAAACTTTTGTTAAGAAGTTTTTGGAGTCTATGTAAATGCTTAAACCTGAACCAATGACTAAGGTTGTTATTTGCGGTTTGAATGACGATTTATCTCAAGTATCTAATGTTTTATCAAAAACTCGTTTGGTGCATGTTGAAAATTATGCAGGAGAGGATGAGGGGTTCTCGACAGGCACTACATTGAATTATGGTGCTCGAGTTTCAGAAGTCCTTGTTAGAGTACGTTCATTAATCAAAATCCTTGAGGTTGATGCAGGTTCTCCAGCAGATGTAAAAAATGCAGATTCGGTTGAGTCTGATGTTTTTGAAAAATTGGATGATTTGGAGAAAAACATAGTAGAAATATATAATAATAACAGGAGTTCCATTCAGAAATTAAAGGATGGAACAAATCGGCTTGAATTGATGGAAATGTTTGAATCCTTTGATATAAATCTTGAATATTTTTCAGGGTTTAAAAGTTTGAACGTTTTGACAGGTATTCTTTCATCTAATCCAGAATTTTCAGTGGAAAATGGGGAAGTCTTTCGAGATGATGATATGATTGTTGTATTTGTTCCAGTAGAGGACAGAGAAGAAGTCGAACAAAAAATGATAAAATTAGGATTCAAAAGCATAGATCCTCCTTCCGGAGAGGGTCCAATAAGTAAAGGAATATCTGCGTTAAAATCAGATATGCAGAATTTGGAAAGTGAGATTGAAGCCACAGGACATGAATTGGAAGCCTTGAGCAATCGGCATGGTCAATGGTTAGTAGTAGCTGAAGAGCACTTTGCGGCCCAATCTGAAAAATCAAGTTTACCACTTAAATTAGCTTTAAGCAAGAATGCGTTTGTTTTAGATGGTTGGATTCCTGTTAAGGAATCGGATGATTTGAAAAATTCATTAGAAGGAATAAATTTGGATATCCAATTTGAGTCCTCAGATGCAGTTCCTCCGGTTAAATTAGACAATCCTAAGGCAGTTAAACCGTTTGAATTCTTTACTAAATTATATAGTACACCAGATCATAGAGAATTAGATCCATCCACACTTCTTTTCTTTGGTTATCCTCTGTTTTTTGGATTAATGATAGGAGATCTTGGCTATGGTTTCTTCTACTTCCTTTTGGGACACTTCTTAGTTGTGAAATATAGGCATAGTGATGAGCTTTATCAGTTAGGGCAGATTATTCGTTTGGCCGGTTTCTCAGCCTTCTTCTTTGGTACTGTGCTTTTTGCAGAAGCATTTGGTTTTGCCCTTTCATTTTTACAGCATGACTTTGTTTTGGATAAAGGAAATGGAGATCATGTTGGTTTCATGCTTTTAGCTAGTGGGGCTATAGGGTTGTTTTACGTTACACTGGGTCTAGTCATGGGATTCTATAATGCAATGAATATACATAATCTAAAACATGCTATTCAAGAGAAATTATCCTGGATTATGATTCTTTGGGGTGGTTTGTCTTTTATTCCACCTTGGCTATTTGGTAGCTCTTTAATTGGTTCACGAATAGGTTTACCTGAAGACATAGAATTTTGGGTAGGTTTATCCGTATTTTTGATTGGGCTTGTTTTAGCCGTTTCAGCAGAAGGTGTTGTAGCTTTAGTTGAAGTTCCTTCTATTTTTGTCCAAGTTATTTCTTATGTTCGAATTGCAGCTTTAGGAGTTGCAGATTATGGTTTAGCTCATGCCTTCAATGGTATGGCTATTGATATCGGTTTTTCAGGTGTTAGTATAATTCCAGCTTTACTAATACTTGTAGTGGGACAATTGGTAGTGTTTACTCTAGGACTTATTGGTTCAGGAATAAACTCCTTGCGTCTTCAATACGTCGAATGTTTCCCCAAATTCTTTATTGGTGGGGGGACAGATTACACTCCTTTCGGGTACACCCGAAAATACACACACGAAACGGAGACAACAGTATGAACAGAAAAACAAATCTATATGTTTTGGCAGCAATGCTCTTTGTAGCATTGTTGGCAATGCCAGCAGTATCTGCGGCCGAGGAACTTCCAGAAGGTGAAGCCGCGCAAGCAGATGATAATCAGAACACAGTAAGTGCAGCTGAGAAGACATCCTATGGTTACATGGCCATTGGGGCCGGTCTTGCTATTGGTTTAGCAGGAATAGGTACAGGAATAGCTCAGTCTCACACAGGTGCGGCAGCTGTAGGTGCAGTAGCAGAGGACCGTGGCAATTTTGCGAACAGTCTAATTTTTATTGCTATACCTGAAACAGTCGTTATTCTTGGTTTCGTTATTGCGAACCAAATAATGGGTCTAACTGGCCATTAAGATGGCTCTGCAGGAAATTCTGAGTCAGGTTGAAAAAACTGGCCAGGAACAGGTCGAAGAAATTCGCACAAAAACCAAATCTGAGGTTGAAGCTAAGCTTTCCGAGGCTCGAGACAAAGGTAAGGAAGTATCCAAAGAAATTGGTGTTGAAACTCTAAGACAAATAGAACAGCTTGAGCAACAGGAAATTCCTGCTGCAGAATTAGAAGTGAAACGTAGCAGATTGGATGCTCAAAGGCGAGCTTTAGAAGAGACTCGTAAAGAGGTTTTTGATAAATTAGGGAAATTAGGTAAGGCAGATATTGAAAATGTTTACAAGAAGTTATCTTCTAATTTACCAAAAGGAGGAATATTGCATTGTCGTAAAGAAGATGCAAGTTTAATTGGAAAATTTTCCAAGCTAAAAATGGGTTCTTTCATAGATGAACCGGGTTTCATTGTTGAAACTCCAGACTATCGACTAGATTTCAGATTTAGTACATTAGCTGAGAAGGCTTGGCAAGACCATCTTCCAATTGTAAGTGAGGAACTTTTTAGTAAATGAGTAATTACGCCTATGCTGCAACTAGAGTACGAGCAAGACGATCACGTCTTCTTGGCTCTGAGAGCTATGCACAACTCCTGAATATGGAATTTTCAGAAATTGCACGTTACATTCAGGATTTGGAATATAGGCGAGAAATAGACAAATATGGCGCTACTTTGCGTGGTGCGGATTTGCTTGAAGCAGCTTTGTTGGACAATCGTTCAACAGAGATTGGAGAAGTAATTGGTTTTTGTACTGGTGATCTTAGAATGGGTGTAGCAGCATATGCTGAACGGTATAATGTTAGGGCAATCAAAGTATTACTAAGGGGAATATTTGACGAAGTAAATTCTGAAGAATTACTGAAGCAAGTTTCACCGATGTCAGACAATCAATTGGATCTTTATACTCAGATTGCAGCATCAGAAAATATTGAAGGAGCTGTAGAGCAGTTAGAAGGTACAAAATATTATGAATTACTACAGGAAGCATTAGAAAATAGAAAGAGTGATAGTCTTCAACCGCTTGAAGATGCGCTTGATAAAGCGTATTATCAGGATTTAGTATCGAGTCTTCCGTCTAGTGGAGCTGCAGACAGGATATATCGTGGTTTTGTACAAATCCAGATAGATGTAGCTAACCTAAAGACAGTAATGAGATTGAGACACCGTGGTTTGGGTGGTCATGGTGAATTATTGATATCAGGTGGTAATATTGATGAAACTTTGTTGACAGCTACAACTAATGTGTCCGATATAGTTCCAATTTTGGAAGGAACGGCATATCAAGAAGTACTGCAACCTATTTTTGAAAATTTTGAAGATAATGGTCTAAATAAGGCTATTCAAGCATTGGAAAATCATGTCTCGATTACATCGAGACGTTATTCCTATTTGTACCCCTTATCTATTTTACCAATATTGGATTATTTGCTAAGGAAAGAGAAAGAAGTACGTAATCTACGAACGATTGTTCGAGGTAAGGATTTGAAACTTTCTAATGAAAGGATTAAGGAGATTATGGTGGTATAATGGAGATAGGAGTAATTGGCAGAGAAATGTTTACTACAGGATTCCGTCTTGTGGGTGTCCACAAGTGGTTCAGTGTAAATGATGAGGTTGATTCTGAAAAAGCTGTAAAAACGGCTTTGGAAGACAAAAATATCGGTGTTTTAGTAATACACGACACCGAGTGGCAAGAATTGGAGGAAAAAACTCAGACTAAATTGAGTAACAGTGTTTCTCCTACAGTTATTGCCATAGGCTCAAGTGTTGATAACACTTTGAGAGAACGTATACGAACAGCAGTAGGAGTTGATTTATGGAAATAAAAGGAGAAATATTCCGGGTTTCTGGCCCGGTCGTGACAGCCGAGGGGATTTCCCCTCGAATGTATGATGTGGTACTAGTAGGCCACGAAAAACTGATGGGTGAGGTAATCCGTCTCGAAGGAGACAAATCTACGATTCAGGTTTATGAGGATACTTCAGGTATAATGCCTGGAGAACCAGTTGAGAATACTGGTGGCTCATTGTCTGTTGAACTAGGGCCTGGTCTTCTAAGATCCATTTATGATGGAATTCAGAGACCTTTACCTGTATTGCAAGACAGTATGGGTGACTATATTCTTCGTGGAGTGTCAGCACCAGGTCTTGACCATTCAGTAAAGTGGGACTTTAATGCATCAGCTAAAGTCGGTGATGAAGTAAGTGGAGGAGACATATTAGGAACTGTTCAAGAAACTCCAACTATTGTTCATAAGATTTTAGTACCACCAAAGATAAGTGGTAAAATTAAAACCATCAAAAAAGGAAAGTATACCGTAGATGATACTATAGGTACACTTGAGGATGGAACTAAACTACAACTTATGCATAAGTGGCCTGTTCGTGTACCACGTCCATTTTCCCGAAAGCATCCTCCAGACATTCCTTTGATAACTGGAACTAGAACTCTAGATGGTCTTTTCCCAATAGCTAAAGGTGGAACTGCTGCAATTCCAGGAGGTTTTGGTACTGGTAAAACTGTTACTCAGCAGACCCTAGCTAAGTGGTCTGATGCACAAGTTGTGGTCTATGTTGGTTGTGGTGAAAGAGGTAACGAAATGACTGAAGTTTTGACTGAATTTCCACACTTGAAAGACCCAAAGACCGGCGGTCCTTTAATGGATCGAACTGTTCTTATCGCTAATACTTCAAATATGCCAGTGGCAGCTCGAGAAGCTTCGGTTTATACCGGAATTACACTAGCTGAATATTACAGAGATCAAGGATATGATGTTTCATTGATGGCCGATTCCACTTCAAGGTGGGCGGAAGCTATGCGTGAAATTTCATCTAGATTGGAAGAAATGCCTGGTGAGGAAGGATATCCTGCGTATTTAGCTTCTCGGCTTTCTGAGTTTTACGAGAGAGCTGGAAGAGTAGAAACAATGGCTGGAGATGATGGGTCCGTAACAGTTATTGGCGCAGTATCGCCTGCAGGAGGAGATTTTTCAGAACCTGTTACGCAGAATACGCTAAGAATCGTGAAAGTATTCTGGGCATTAGATTCTAAACTTGCTCAAAAAAGGCACTTTCCAGCTATTAATTGGTTAACAAGTTATTCTCTATACAATCGTGTATTGGGTGACTGGTACAGTGAAAATGCCTCTAAAAATTGGGGCGAGAATATAGCAACAGCAATGTCTGTATTACAAGAAGAAGCTGAACTTCAGGAAATCGTTCAACTTGTTGGTTCAGATGCATTGCCCGATGATCAGCAACTTACACTTGAAGTTGCTAGATTATTAAGAGAATTTTACCTTCAGCAGAATGCTTTCCATGATGTTGATACGTATTGTAAAATCAATGTCCAAGCTGAATTCTTAGATGTTATTCTTCATTACAAGAATTTAGCAGAGGCTTCTCTCGCTTCTGGAAAAACGGTAGAAGCTTTGACAAGTATTCCAGTATTGGAAGATTTAGGACGTTCAAAATACGAAGAAAATTTCAGTGATTTGTTACCTAAATTAAGGAAGCAGATTGAAAAGGAAATATCGGAATTAAAGGAGGACTAAAATGCAAAAAGAGTATAAAACAATAAATGAAATTTCAGGACCTTTAGTTTTTGTTGAAAAGACAGAACCAATAGGTTTTGGTGAGCTTGTACAGATTTCAATGCCTGATGGATCTATCAAAAGAGGTCAAGTACTTGATACATCAAAAGAAATAGTGGTTGTTCAGGTTTTCGAAGGAACCACAGGTATAGACCGAGCATCAGGTGTAAAATTCTTAGGAGAAACAATCAAACTTTCAGTTTCAAAGGAAATGCTTGGCCGTATACTTAATGGAGCAGGAGAGCCAATAGATGGTGGCGCACCAATCGTACCTGAAAAAAGAGTAGATATTATCGGGGCTGCTATCAATCCTTATTCAAGAGATTCACCCCAGGAATTTATCCAGACTGGTATTTCAACTATAGATGGTTTGAATACTTTGGTTATGGGTCAAAAATTACCTATATTTTCAGGCTCAGGTTTACCTCATAACGACATTGCATTGCAGATTGCAAGACAAGCTAAAACTTTGGGTAGTGATCGTGAATTTGCGGTTGTTTTTGCAGCGATGGGAATAACTAACGAAGAAGCACAATACTTTATGTCTGATTTTGAGCGCACAGGTGCTCTTTCTCGAGCAGTAGTATTGATGAATTTAGCAAGTGACCCTGCGGTTGAGAGATTAATTACACCACGTATGGCATTGACAGCAGCAGAATATCTTGCATTTGAGCACGGTTATGATATTCTTGTTATTCTGACAGATATGACGAATTATTGTGAGGCTTTAAGAGAAATTGGAGCTGCACGTGAGGAAGTTCCAGGAAGGCGTGGTTATCCTGGATATATGTACACTGATCTTGCACAGAATTATGAAAGGGCAGGTTTAATCAAAGGAAAAGCAGGTTCTGTAACTCAAGTTCCTATCTTGACTATGCCAGGTGATGATATAACACATCCAATTCCAGATTTAACGGGTTATATTACAGAAGGTCAGATTGTTGTTTCTCGAGAGTTACACAGGAAAGGAATTTATCCTCCAATTTTCGTTTTGCCTTCTCTATCGCGTTTAATGAATGCAGGTATTGGCGAAGGGCAAACTAGAGAAGATCACAAACAATTGAGTGATCAGCTTTATGCAGCATACGCAGAAGGTGTTGATTTGAGAGGTTTAGTTGCAATTGTTGGAAAGGAAGCTCTTTCTGAAAGAGATCAAAGGCTTTTAGAATTTGGAGATGATTTTGAAAATCGTTTTGTTCGACAAGGTCGTGAAGAAGATAGGCATATTGGAGAAGACACTCTTGAACTTGGTTGGAATATGATTAGTGCCTTACCTGAGTCTGCTCTTACTAGAATAGACAAGAAAATTATGGACAAATATCATCCAGCTTATCGAGACAAAAATAAGAAATGAGTATAACAGACGTCAAGCCAACCCGCTCTGAGTTAATAGCTACACGAAAGCGAATTAAGCTTTCAATTAGTGGTCATAAGCTCTTGAAAATGAAACGTGATGGTTTGATTATTGAGTTCTTTGATATTTTGCCTAAGGTCAAGGATATGCGGTCACAATTGGTTGAACTTTATACAGCTGCAGACAAAAGGTTGGCAGTTGCTATGGTTGCAGATGGAAAGAGTGCACTAAAATCTGCAGCTAATTGTCGTCAAACTCCACCTCAGGTTGAATTGAGTGAGAATAACATAATGGGCGTTGTAGTACCTAAGATTAAGGTTTCTACAATACAAAAATCAGTTGAAGAAAGAGGTTATGGCCTTATTGGTACGTCAGTTAGGATAGATGAATCAGTACATGCTTTCGAGAAGCTTGCTGAAAAAGTTCTTGAAGCTGCAGAATTAGAAACGACCATGAAAAAGCTTCTAGACGAAATAGAATCAACTAAACGTAGAGTCAATGCATTGGAATTCAAAGTTATACCTAATTTAGAAGAAATTGCCGCATATATTACGCTCCGTTTAGAAGAATTAGAGAGAGAAAACGTTTTCAGGCTAAAACGAATAAAGGGCTGATGTTGTATTCACCTATTGATTGGTTACAAGAACAATTTGATGATTCAGCTAAGCGTCAAAGATTATTCAAAATAGTTGCAATAATTTCTCAAGGGATGCTTTTCTTAGGGGTTATAATAATAATTTGGATGCTTCAAGATGATTTACGTTCTATTCTTGGAGATTAAATCAATCTATTCTTTCATACGGGTGTAGCCGCATTTACCACAGGAAACTCTATTTTTATGCTCAGCAAGGAAAACACCAGGACCACATGTTTCCTGAGGACAGAATTGCCTCTTTCTAGTGATTTTTCCATCAGAAACTTCATACTGTTCAATCTTTTTCATTAGTCTCTCCTTCTTCAGCCTTTTTACTTTTTTCTTTTTCTACAACCTTTTCTTTGACTTCTTCTTTAGTTTCTTCTTTTGAGGCTTTTTCAACCTTTTTTTCTTTTTTTGACTCATCACCAGTATTTGTATGTCTAGCAAGGGATGGTTTTGTTTCAATTAAATTTAGTGAGTCTTTATTAGTGTAAATCTTAGCATATCCTTGTGTTTCAGTCTTGCCGTATTTATTTTTTAGATGATCAATAATAATAAGGTCTTTTTTTGCCTTCAATTTTTCGGACAAACTTTTGATAACCTGATTTCTCTTTGGTGTTGCGTCACTTTCATGCTTTATGACGATTTGGACTTCTTGTCTATTAAGAAGCGGATTGTTGTTATTTTCTGTTATTTCAAGTTCCATTCTACTCAACCAACATACGCCTTAGTAGGCTGTCGGCCCTCTTTTTTTCTTGTTGATTTACATCAACTACTACCATCCCTCTGTTAGGCATCCCATAAATTACCTTCGCTCCCAATTTGACCATGCTTATCACCGCTAAAGTGGCTAAATCTTCTTCTCCATCTACTACAATTTTAGTATTCAGATTATTGGATATATTATTTTTTATTGATTTCCATAATTCTTTAGAGATAGTTCCAGCTTTATTTTGGACATGAACCGTTTTTTCTCCTATTTTGGATATTTGTATTTTTTGTTTAGAATTTAGTGCAATATTTCTTTTAGTTTTCATATCTATAATGCATAGATTTGGTTCACGAATTTCTTCAAATATTTTTATAGTACAAATATCACCTATCGTCGCAATATAGTTAGAATTCGTTAATGATTCTGGTGACTTTTGATAAATCTTATTTTTAGTTTCTCGGAGTTCTTTAGCCATTTCAGGCCTTAGAATATACATTTAGCGTACACGTAGGGCATAACGACCAGGTGTTCGTATTCCCATTTCTTTTGCCAATTCCGACATTTCTGGATCTAAAACTTCAATAAAACCTTGCCATTCTCTAGATACATCAGAGTCAGGACAACGTGGGCATGATTTTTCATCAAGAATTAAATGACACTCTTTACAGGCGAAATCACTCATTATTCTCCGCCAGCAGCAGCTTTATTTTGATCTTCTAAAATCCATTCATGTTTTCCTAGTCCAGGTTGTCTCATAGTGAGACCTATCTTTGATTCTCTTGGTGAGATTTCATTCAGAGAGATGGTAACTACTCTAGCTCTTACTTTGTCTCCAACTTTTAATTCCCTTTTACTTTCTTTACCAATTAATCTCTGATTTCCAACATCGGTATTGATATGATCATCTTGGACTTGTGATACATGTAATAAACCATCTAATGGTCCAAATCTTATGAACGCTCCATATTCAGTTATTTGATCTACAACACCTTCAATTACTTCTTGAATTTTTATATCAAATAGCAACATATCCATTCTTACAGGCTGATAAACTGCACCATCTCCATGGACTACTCTACTATCTCCCGTTAATTCGAGATTTGTGATTAGAACAACTAGTTTTTGGTCAGGCCCCATTCTTCCTTCAAAAGCTTGATGAGCTAACTCCATGGTGACTTTGCTTATGTCTTCGTCCAACCTATCTGGCGGGATTCGGACCATGTCATTTCTGGTGTGTAAGTAGTACATTATTTTCTCCAGTGGGGACCTCTATAAACGGACTTCTCAAAGTCCTGCTAGTACGAGACTAACAACAGCCATCAATTTGATTAAGATATTCAAACTTGGTCCAGCCGTATCCTTGAATGGATCACCTACAGTATCTCCTACTACTGCAGCTTTATGCGAATCCGATCCTTTGCCACCATGTGCACCACCTTCAATGTGTTTTTTTGCATTATCCCAAGCACCACCTGCATTAGACATGAATATGGCCATCAAAACACCACAAACCGTTACTCCCGTAAGTACTCCAGCTAGCATTTGCATACCATCTTTATCACTTACAAGGCCGGTGGCTGGAAGAATAACTGCAAATATAACTGGTGTAGAAACTGCCAATAATCCTGGTGCAACCATCTTCTTAATTGCAGCCTGTGTAGAAATATCCACGCATCTTGCAAAGTCAGCTTCTGCTTTACCTTCCAATAATCCCTCAATTTCTCGGAATTGTCTTCTTACTTCTTCAATCATTTCAAATGCCGCTTCTCCAACAGCTTTCATAGAGAATGCAGCAAACAAGAACGGTAACATACCACCAATGAATAATCCAGCTAAAACTTTAGGATTTAGAATGTCAACTTCTTCAATACCTGCTTTTACAGTAAATGCAGCGAAAAGAACTAGGGCAGTTAATGCAGCTGAGCCAATTGCAAATCCCTTTCCAATTGCAGCAGTTGTATTTCCGACAGCATCTAATTTGTCAGTACGTTCTCTTACTATTGGTTCTAAACCTGTCATTTCAGCTATACCACCCGCATTATCTGCAATTGGTCCGTATGCATCAACTGCAAGTTGTATTCCAATGGTAGACAACATACCTAGTGCAGCAATACCTACGCCATAAAGTCCAGCAAATCCATGTGCAAATAACATTGCTAAGGCAATTGTAATAACTGGAAGTGCAGTTGAAATCATCCCATTCCCTAAACCAGAAATAATATTTGTAGCAGACCCTGTTTCAGAAGCCTTGGCAATTTCTCTAACTGGTGCACTTTCATCTGAAGTGTAATATTCTGCAAACAATCCAATTAGGATTCCTGAGGCTAATCCCACAAAAGTTGCTAAGAATAAGTCCATGACTGAATATGTTACCTCTTTGATTCCTTCACTAGCTTCACTCCATACATACACTCCACCAGTGCTAAGATAATCAATTATGAAATAAGAAACAATAAGCATCATTGCTGCAGCTCCAAAATGCCCTTTATTTAATGCGGTCTGAGGATTTCCACCTTCTTCTATTCGAACTAGGAATGTGCCTATAATTGATACAAAGAT
>LWDU01000056.1_pt1 | contig 37095 bp, 28 predicted proteins | sample 727161 | NCBI WGS metagenome assembly LWDU01 (sample SAMN04566230, study PRJNA314399) | hydrothermal vent metagenome | isolation source: deep sea hydrothermal plume seawater | place: Mexico: Gulf of California, Guaymas Basin | collected 2004-07-11 | reverse complement strand
AATCAATATTGGTTAGATGATAACTGGTCTGCTCCAGTTGCTAAAGTGTTTAAGAAAATGCTTGAAATAATCAAGACTGCTCCTGCCAAAGCAGAGGGTGGTGAAAAGTGGTTTGACGATTCAGACAGTAGCACTGATTATTTCTATACTGCGTTCTACATTAATATGCAAGCAGGGAAATGGAACAAACCTTATGTTTGTACAAAATAAATGAAAATAGTTCTTGACAAGGAAGTCGAGATATGAGATAATACCTTGTACTTGAGAGAAACCTACATTATTAAAGAGAAAATATTATGAGAAAGATTGATAAAGTTATTGACTATTTGCTATCCGAAAATCCTGAAAAAACTATATATACTCGTAAAGAGATAAATGACGTTTCGTTATCAATCGAAGGATCGGAGTTAAGACAATATATGTTTAATGAAATGACTAAAGTTTCAAGAGGTGTATTTGACATTACCGGTGTCATTGTGCCACTTCAACAAACTCCTGCAGGAGTCTCAAAGTCTCTACCTACACGAACTCGTAAGGTAGAGACTATAGCACCTGCACAAGTTCTAACTGAACATGTTGCTGAGTTTTCCCCGTCATATATCCCCTCAGTAGATCCTAACTTTGTTAAATGGGGGGCATATAAAGATGTTCTTAAGATCATCAAATCAAGATTCTTCTATCCAATTTTCATTACTGGGTTATCAGGTAATGGTAAAACCATGATGGTAGAGCAAGCAGCTGCGAATGCAAAACGTGAATTTATTCGTGTACAAATCTCACCTGAAACTGATCAAGATGATTTAATTGGTGGTTTCCGTTTAGTTAATGGTGATACCGTGTTTGAGAAAGGCCCTGTAGTGAAAGCAATGGAGTTAGGTGCCATATTATTAATTGATGAAATTGATCGTGGTTCTAATAAAATTATGTGTCTTCAAGGTGTGTTAGAAGGTAAACCCATCGTAATCAAAAAAACCGGAGAGTTAATTGAACCGAAGCCGGGATTCTCTGTTATTGCTACTGCAAACACTAAGGGTCAAGGGTCAGAGTCTGGTAAGTTCTCAGCTGCTACTATCATTGATGAAGCATTTTTAGAACGATTCACCATTACTATTGAACAACCATTTGCGACTATATCGACTGAAGAAAAGATCGTACTCAATCACATGAAGGCATTTGGTGCAGTTGATGAAGAATTTGCCAAATTGTTAGTATCATGGGCAGATGGGATTCGTAAGACTTTTTATGATGATGGTGTTGATGATGTTATTTCTACCCGTAGATTGGGACACATTGTACAAACCTTTGCTATCTTCGAAGATCGTATGAAAGCAATTAAACTAGCAATCTCGCGTTTTGATGAAGATACCAAAAATACATTCATGGATTTATACACAAAATTCGATGCATCGGTATCTATGGATACAGAACCGACAGTAACCGTATCAGATACTTAACTCACATAGGACAAATGCTTTAATGAACACATTGAAAATAATCAAACCCCTCAAGGAAAACACAATGACTAAAATCGACAGATTACAAATTATCAAAGAGATTGTTGAAAGAAATCACCTTAAACTGAACCTAATCCAAAAGACTAGGAGATCATCTGTAAAATTGAGGAATGCTAATAGGAGAGTTATGTCCGAGAATGACATAGATAAACTGGCAGGATACGCGTCATTCAATAATGATATTGACCCATCATTTGATGGTAGGAATGATTCGTCCGAATTGAAAGAAGATAGATCAATTATAGATGCATATGAAGAGGGGAAAAATGAGTAAGACTATGGATAATATTTTAAAAACATCTGAAGATGCTGAGTATAATGCACTCGGACAACAGTGGTTAGATTTGGATGGCACTGAATTTATCGCTAAATATGGTCAATTTAAATATGATCATTTCCGCTTTTCATTTTATACAGAAGCAAATTCAGAGTTTAATCACATCGATCAATACCATACAGGAAAAACGTATATGAGTCAAGTACAAGAAGTTGCTAAAGAAGTAACCAGAAATTCATTAATTGCTAAACTTAAAGAATCATTATGTGAGGTGTCATTCACCAAGATCAATGGGGATGAACGTATCATGACATGTACTTTAGATGAAGATATTATTCCGGTTGAACATCATCCTAAAGGTGGTGAACGACATTCAATTTCATTAAAGAACATTGCGGTATGGGACATTAACGCAGAAGGATGGAGATCATTCAGACCGGAAAATGTGTTTAAGTTCTCCATCATCTCTGATGAAATATCTACTCCTTTTTAATCGTATATATAGAGTTGTAAGATTGTAGATGGCTGATGTAGCTCAGTTGGTAGAGCAGTTGATTTGTAATCAACCGGTCGTAGGTTCGACTCCTATCATCAGCTCCATTTCACTTATAGATAGAAACGAGAATTATGGCAATCATGCAATGGTGGCAAACTGATCCGGATATGGTAAATACCCCGAAGAACTGGTTAGTTGCTCAGGATACTGATGATAGTTTCAAACTCATTGTCGGATTTGAGCAGAATGATAACATTAGACCATTTAATGGATATGGCCCTAAACCCATCATTATTACGGAGATCGTATCATATTGTATAATACATGATCATTATGAGTTTAAAGATACCACATTTTCAATCTTTAAATGTTATAAAGAACTATATGGATGTAATAATAGATCCGATATATTAAAGATACTGGAAGATATGGAGATATTGGAAGGTACTGATGATATAGATTATACGTTAAGTGGTATATATAATTCGAAACAATGAAATAAAGACTTGACATAGTTCAAGATATACTGTATAATACATAGTATAGAAAGTAAGAAATAAAGTTTATTCCTCAGTAGTTCAGTGGTAGAACGTTTGACTGTTAATCAAAATGTCGGTGGTTCGAACCCATCCTGAGGAGCCAAATTATGGAAAGGTGTCTGAGAGGTTTAAAGAACTGGTCTTGAAAACCAGCGAAGGTTTATCCCTTCCGTGGGTTCGAATCCCACCTTTTCCGCCAAGTTCCGGAGTGGTAGTTCAGTTGGTTAGAACGCATGCCTGTCACGCATGAGGTCGCGAGTTCGAGTCTCGTTCACTCCGCCAATGTTATTATATTATGAGGGGTTACATTATGAGTAAAGCAAAAGTTCGTGCAAAATGGGCAAATGAGTCAATTGAACCTATATTAGATCAAGGTTACAAACAAATTGACTTACTGGTTGCACTGAATTGGTATAACACGATGACCGATTCTAAAACTAGCACTAAGTATTTAAACGATTATCTTAAATCGATCAAGTCAAATAAAACATTAACCTCTAATATATCACAACAAACCGCAGCTGCAGTATGTAGGTTATTATCACGGAAACAAGGTGATTATCGTCTACAAGGGTGGATGGATAGGTTCGTAGACCGTTTAGAGGTAAAAGTTGTCACTCCTACTTCCAGTACTAAAAAGAAAGTGTTAACTATTCAACAACTCACTGCTATTAAACTTAATGAGTATATCACTGAATTGGATAACGCATTTGAAAACTTTTTAGATTCTGGTCTTAAAATGAAGTATTCTAGTACATCAGCACTTGCTAAATTGAATGTTAAGTCATCATATACTAAAGATATTATTATATGGGCTTCAGGTGTTAGAGAGGAATTCATTGAGTCTAAGACTGATAAGGATATGAAAGAAGGATATTCTAACTTCACCAACTCCGAGAAAAATAAAATCATTAAGTTCTTTGATGTGATGATTGAACAAGTATCTGCGTATGGTATCTCGGTTAAACCCGTTAGGAAGAAAAAGAAAGTTCCTGCATCTAAATTAGTCGAGAAGTTAAAGTACTTAGAGATATTCCCTGAACTAGGAATTAAGTCGATTAAACCCGAGTCTATGGTTGGTGCTAAAGAGATATGGTTATATAATACATCAACAAAGATGTTGACATATTATACCTCTGAAGGTGGTATGACTATCTCAGGTACCAGTATTAAATTCTTTGATTCATCCGAACAAAGAAGATTAAGAAAACCGGAGAAACAATTGGTAGAATTGACTAAGTCAAGGAAGGGTCAATGGATTAAGAAATTTAAGTCTATGGCAAAGACAGTGACCACATCAGGTACTGGTAGGGTCAATACATCAACTATTATATTAAAGGCATTTGTATGAATACATCAGGATTAAGTATCGAAGCAGAACTAAAAACTAAACAAGTTACTCAGAAAATTTTCTCATTTTCTGTAGAAAAGACGATCATGGCTAATGGTGGTGATGTTATTGACGCTATTCTAGTAATATGTGACGAACATGCGATTGATCCATCAGATTGTTCTAAGTTCCTATCTAAACCATTAAAAGAGAAGTTTACGGCATATGCAGCTGATCGTAGATTGATCCCTAAAGGCAATCAACTCCCTATATGATGCAGGACTTTTCAACCGAAGCAGTATACAATTCCTTTAGGATATATCAAGCACTCAAATTACACTTTACGTCTAAGTCATATAATGCGGTTAAGTATAATTTTAAAACCTCTGTTACACCTAAAGGATTTTTTAAACGAAAAGATAAGTACAAGTACAATTATGCAATCAAACATCACTCAGATGATGTAAAGGGATTCTATACATACAACTTTGTAGAGGGAGTTAATTGGGTAGGTGATATGACTACTGAGAATTATGATAAGCATAGAAAGGTGCATGATGCACTTACCTATACCTTCATGGAAGATATGAGTCTATTATCAGATCGTGATGAAGAACTCGGTGCGTGGTTAGATTGTAAAGAATCTGAATCCACGGGTAAATGGGGAAAGAAAATAGTAGTCCCTGAGATTCTTAAAGTATCTGATATATCTATCGAGTCTATTGTTATACTCAATAAGTTGACTGGGTTTGTAAATAGGTCTGAAGCCGAATTAGCAAGACATGCAACATTTCAGAATATGGGGTTTAGAATAAAACGATACACCGATCTAATGGATGTGGAGGATATCAACGGTAAGTATAAAAAAATAGTTCTAAATTCTTTTAAATAAGTCTTGACATGACACTCTAATTACTGTATAATACACAGTATAGAAAGTAAGGAAAGAAAGTCAGTTCGTCTAACTCTGACTCTAATCAAATAGACTATACATTGTAAATACTATTAACTATATAAGGAATAAAATATGTCTTTTTCATCATTGAAACAGAATCGTCAATCTCAAATTGACGCACTAGTAAAAGCAGCTGACTCAGTATCAGGTAACAAAAACAACGATTGGGATAAGGATAAAGAGAAATTCTGGAAACCTACTGTCGATAAATCTGGTAATGGTTATGCAGTTTTCCGTTTCTTACCTGCACCAGAGGGAGAAGATAATTGTTGGATCAGATACTGGGATCACGGTTTTAAAGGCCCCGGCGGCATGTGGTACATTGAACGTTCTTTAACTTCACAAGGTAAACCAGATCCACTATCCGAATTAAATACCGTATTATGGAATTCAGGTCTAGACTCTGATAAAGAATTAGTAAGACAACGTAAACGCAGACTGCATTATGTGTCTAACATCTGCATCGTATCAGATCCTGCGAATCCTGCGAATGAAGGTAAAACTTTCATGTTTACTTACGGTAAGAAAATCTTTGACAAGTTGAATGAAGCAATGCAACCTGAGTTTCCAGATGATACACCATTAAATCCATTCGATTTATGGGGTGGTGCTGACTTTAAATTGAAGATTCGTAAAGTAGAAGGTTACCGTAACTATGATCGTTCGGAATTTGGCCCTGTATCAGAGTTCTTAGGTGGTGATGATTCTAAACTTGAAACACTATATAACGGCATTTTCTCATTAGAAGAGCAAAATGATGATTCGAAATATAAGACTTACGAAGAACTTAAAACTAAGTTAACCAGAGTTCTTGGTACTTCGGTTCCACGTAATACCGCAGAAGCAGTTGAGTTAGATGAAGTTGTATCTGCACCTTCACTACCAAGTCAAGGTGATCCAGTAGTACCACAGTATGATGTACCTCTTGAAGAGGAAAAAACTGATGATACTTTATCCTACTTTGCTAAATTGGCACGGGACGGTTAATCATTAAAGATACATAGAAAGATAAAAGGGGACTTAATTGTCCCCTTTTTTAGATCTGTACTATTTGTCGGATTGCCATGCACTGAATCCCATATAAGCACCAACAACTGATGCTTGACCTACATAAAATAGATCTAACAACTCAGATAATGCAAGAACACGAGCCACCGGTACTAAAGGTGTAAACAATATAATAGTAAATCCTGTCATAGTTGCCATGCTCAACCATGCCATTTTCTTTTGAGATGCCATTCTAGACTCTCTTCGTTCTATATTGATTATCCTCTCGCGTCTGTCCAGTTCAGACTTAGTCAACTTACCATCTTCATTCAGGTCAAATTTAGAAAACATTTCCATCCCATCATCTCCCATGTCGTCTAGTTTTACCTTGAACTTTAGCACCTGTCTGACCAATAGATTGATTATGACTTGAATTGTCAGTAGTGATATAATTATTGGTTACCACCGCAGTTCCAGATCCACCAGATCCTGCCATAGAAGCTACAGCAATGGCTTTCATGTCCTGTAATCCTTTTTGTTCTGAAGATATTGGGTTATTCACCGGAGGTGCATCGACACGTTCTGCATTGATTTTATCAAGTGCAGCCTTTACCATTGCGTTTCCTTCCTCCACGGTGATCAAATTAGCAGGAGTATCATCAGTCGATAGATTCTTATTCTGTTTATCATCATCACCAGACCACCATGAGGATATTGCATCCACAGGGTTAAAATCCTTGATCGTCTCCCACGCTTTACCTAACATGTCCGAGATCCATGTTCCTATCTTTTTAAAAAACCCTAAAATCATATCCACAGGGCCACCTTCACCCATAAAGATAGTTTTTAATCCCTTAACGATATCTCCCGAAAATATTTGGTAGATACCCAAGACCGTATTCATGATTTGATTGCCAATCAAAGAGATGGCAGTCATTACACCATCACCTAAAAAGGTGAAGAACTTGCCAATTACCTCACCTATCCAATCCAATGACGGCATTACGTAATCCGTAAAACCTGTGGTTATATTATCCCAGAGTTCACCTAATGAATCAAATATGGGTTGTAGTTTTGCAAACTTTGCTCTCAGTTGAGTAAATTGTTCCTCATACCCACCATCTGCGACTTTGGTACCAAATGCAACGAGTCCACCAAGTAATAGTGCAATCGGCCCACCAACTTTTATCAGTTTGGAAGCACGACCCAGCAGTTTCATATTAAACATTTTCGGAATTTTAGATAACAATCCTGTGGGTTTTGTATTTGTAACTACGTTCTTACCCATATTCATGAATCTTGTATCTTTTACCTTTGATAAACTCTTAGATACTTTGCTTCCTCTTAATCCTTTCGAAACCTTTTTTCCTTTACTAAAAGGATTTGCACTCTTAAGTAGTAAGGTACCCACACCTTTCAATATACTACCACCAAGTGATACTGCCATCAACATGCCTTTACCCAACACACCTAGCAGTTCGATACCAATTCTTAATATACCACCGAGTAAACCACCACCTTCCATGAACCCCTTATCACCTTTAACTACAGCAGAAGACTTAAGTTTCTTAAACCCTTCCATCATAGCACGGAGAGACGCGTTCTGTTCTATCTTAGACTCTTTATCTGCGGACTTTTTATTTTTCTCTGCGGTTTTTCTCGCAGAAGTATCAATAGAAAACCGTTCCTTCGAATCTTTACTAAGGGCAGTGACTATACCAGAAAGTTTCGCCCCTTGATCATAGATATTGAATAGTGTGCTATCCATAGAGGTTTGTATCGCATTAGATGTCTCTCTTAGTGAGTACATCCCCTCTTTTTGTTTATATGCATCTTCACCCTGTTGAACTTCCAATGTGTTCTGAGTAGTATTATCTCTGTTGGTTTCCATGTTTTTGAAAGATAATACCAACATTGCCTTATCCAGTAATCCCGACTTAGATGCAGTAGGGGATGGAGAAGGAGATCCGAGACTAGACGAGGCTGCGTTAGCAGTATTTTGAATAGCATCTTGAACTTTAGTGAGTTCTTGAGTAGTAGTTGAAATCAACTTCTCGGTCAGTTTCTCTAACCCTTTCATTGGATTTTTACTACCACCACTGGTAGAACCGGATCTTTTAGGTCTTTTGGCCATTATATTAATTCCTATTTAATTGCTCTTTTTCGTTTTTAATATGTTCTATAATATAATGTGTGTATACTTCCCTTTCCCAAGGTATCATATTCTCTAATTCAGTTAATGAATAGTTGTAATGATGAACCATATTAAATGACGTATCATAATACGTCATTAGGTTTGTATGGGAAAGGCAGATTACAAAAAATCTTGGATACCTTCCATCACTGATACATTGACATGTCCACATTCTGTGTTAGAGCAAGTGAACTCCGTAGACAATGTTACTTTAGGCATTGTGTCGAAATACTGAGTAAATTTATCGAATTGTACTGTAGTCAATGATTCTAAAAATAATGCGAGTTCGGCAAGTGTTGAAGAACCGGAGTCATAGATAGTATCCCCTTCATAGATATAGTCAATGCAAAGTGCGATCTTTTCTATAACATCTGTAGTTTTATTAAGTTTAACTGTAGTACCAACATTTGGATATTTCAGCATGATCCCAATATCATCAGTTAATGCAATCTTTAATACCTCTCCATCACCGGCAGCTGAATCGGGGGATGTTACAGTCAACTGACTCTCTAAATTAATCTTAACCTTATTTTCTTTCGAACATTTAGTACAAGTGAACACCAGATCTGAAGTTTCCCCTACTGACTTACTTCTCAGTTTAATAAAGATATATTCAAGATCGAACATTTTAAGGTTCTTGACGGACACTCCTTGAGTTACAATACATCGTTCTATAACGTTCTGTAGTGCCATGATGATTTCAGACTCATCTTTAGACTCTGATGCAATCATTAATATCTTTTCTTCTCCGACCAAGTAGGGTCTATATTCTATTTCTACACCTGTTGACGGTATAGTTAATGCGTATTTCGGTATTGCTAATTTTGGTAATGACATATCAATTCACCTTTATTATTATGATAATAGTACTTCTATTTAGGGGGTTGTATATATATTAAAATATATTGGATATATGAGTTTTCACCGAATTGACAGCAGAAGGGACAATATCTTCTTTTATCCAATTATCATATGTCATTGTTACCGTGACTTTAAGGATGTCGGATGATTGATTAGATAACTCGATTGAATTAATTGCTACAGGATATGCTTGAATCAATTTGATAGAGTACGTAGGAACAAACCCTGATGCTCCAATATGTTGTATTGTGATATCTCTCGAGTAAGCTCCTTTATAATTCACTCTCATACCAGACCCATCTGTGTCTTGAGGTAAGATTACGTCCATCCAAGAGTTTAAGTATCGTACTGTATAGAAATCATTAGTCACAAGGAAAGTGAAAGTAACATCATCGGTAGTATACCCATAAGGCATTTTAGCAGTGGTATAACCAAAGTCCCCAACTGGTCGTTCTTCTGTTATAATTGCACGGCCTGGGAGCGAGCATGATTCTGCTAATAGATACATATCTCTTGGGTCGTTGACAAATGAACCAAGATCCGAGTATTTAAAGTTATCGGTACCACCTGAGATTAATTTACCCACCATAGTAGCACCAACGTTGGCAAGACCATTACCTGCTCCACCATTGAAGATATTTTGACCTGATGGATTGGACATCATAATTGCAAATCGGTTTCCCTGCGAGAGTCCCCCTCTTCTAGAGATAGAACCCTTTAAGGTATCTATTGAGCTGTCATTGAATATACTCATTAATACGACCTTCTTGATTGTCCCCATACATGGGATTTTGATTTCTTTTTAAATGATTCAGTTTTAAGGAATATTGCTATTTCCCATTCAGGAGATTCTACCATAACGATATTCGAATCAACGTGCTTAGTTAAGTAATGTTTAAAACATGGTTGAAATTCTTTCATCTTCGCAACGGACTTTAACATAGAATAGTTAATTGTAATTCTTGTTGTGTCATCGAACTTACGATTGTTAGTATTCTCCATCAACTTGTCTAAAAATCTTGCTCTTAATACCGGTGAGAGGTAATGTAAGTTCAACCCATAGAATCCACCCTTTGCTCTTTCTACTGCAATGATTAAAGGGAATGAATCATAGTACGGTAATGTCTTCCTATGTTTAGGATCATACATAAACATATACATTGACCCAGTTTGAAACCCTCTTTTCTTTATCAAGGCCTGATCTCTCATCATAGAATGTGGGTTCTGTCTTCCTAATTCTTGCACCTTAGTTCTAAACCATTTAGATGAATCTTTAGTTCTTGCTTGTATTCCAGAACGAAATGCTTCTCTCTCTAATGTGTCAAATAGGGACTTACTTTCTCTTGGCATAATGGTATTATTTATATCAGATATATGTTTTATTTATATATATATCACTTGACAATTCTATGTATTCGTGGTATAATATAACTTAGTTATGGGGGAAAGGGATGAGTACTAATCTTTCTTCTTCTTCACTGTAGGTTTACGTTTCTTACGTACTAATGGTTTTAATATCTTACCTTTAGGTTTTTTATTCATCAGGAGTTTAATACCTAATCCTTCTAATGTATGTTCAGTCCATATTTGAAAGTAACAGTTATTATCTGATGCGAACTTATTAGCAGCTTCCCACTTAGACTGATTCTTTATATATGTTAATGATTCAGTAATAAATCGTCTAGTCTTCTTAGTTCCGGTAGGAGGTCTTGTTTGTTTATCAGGTTTAATCTCAATCAAATACTTCTTACCATCTTTAGTCTTAAAGAATACATCAATGAAATATCTATGCATCTTACCATCAGTACCACATCTATATGGTATAATAACTTCTTCAGAGTTCCATTCAATAATAGAGGGGTTAGAATCAATCCATCTAAACGTTTGTCTTTCCCATAGAGATCGATATGTTATCTTAGTATAGTCCCCTTTATATTTTTTTAAATTCTTAGGGGTGAACTTTCCTTTGTATGTTTTCATTATAAATATATAAATAAGTAATAATAATCATATTTATAAGGTAAGTATAAATGAGTAATTCAAAACATCCAGTCGGTGGTGCAGGCCGTGCGGCAATGAGTGAGTCTAGTGAAGGTCGTGAGAAGATTCTGCGTTATCCGACATACATAGGTGACGCAACACACAAAGTCCCATGTATTATTTTCAATGCGAAGAAAATGGATTATGATAACTTAAAGACCACCGGCGGTGTAGGTAATTCACACATATTGAATATGAAGGATAGTATTGCACTATCAATGGTACCGGGCTTGTCATTTTCAGATAATATCGCATATGACCAAAGAGAAACCGGTATGGCTGGATCGATATATAATAAGGTGAAGGAATACAGTGATGGTAAACCGGTAACTGGTAAAGGTATTGCTCAAGATGCTGGAGAGTTTGGTTCAGATATGGTACGAGGTATGTCAACTTCAGCAAACTCCGCAACGTATTTAGCGGGTGTCATTAAACTTGCAACCGGATCTACTGCTCTCGCAGCGGGTGGTTTGGGTCTTCAAGGTGCATTAGATGAACATGCTAAACAAACTGGAGCAGTACTTAATCGCAACCCATTCCAAATGTTTTCTGGTGTAGGTATTAGGTCGTGGAGTTTCCAATGGAACTTCCTACCTTCATCTGCAGAAGAGTCTGTGTCAGTCCGCAAGATTGTTAAACGATTTAGAATGGCAATGTATCCTGAACAACAGCCCGGATCACCTACGTTACAATTCCCAGAAGTGTTTGATATTACATTTCTCAATGCATCTTTCCCTTACATGCCCTCAGTGATATTAAAAGATTGTGCAATCAGTTATAATAAAAATTCTTCTTCATTCTTTAATGATGCAGAAGGTTCTCCGGTGCAAATTGCTATGGATTTAACATTTCAAGAGATGGTACCGATATATAGACATGACATTGCCCGAGGATTCTAAGGATGAGTTATTTTAATAAGTTTAATATTGTTGATTATCAATCAGGTGGACGCACATATAACGTAAAGAATATTACGCAGAGAGTAGCAATTGATGGATCCTCTCTTGATGACGTTAGTTTTTATGCAAAGTACACCATACCTAATGGATGGCGACCTGATAATGTATCACAAGATCTGTATGGTACTCCTGAGTATTACTGGACATTTTTCTTAATCAATGAACATCTTAATAATGCGTGGACTGATTGGCCTATGCATGAAGTTGCATTACTTAAGTATCTCAAATCAAAATATCGTGGGGTGGGTGTCGTTAATGCTATAGATTCATCCGTAACAGGTGTCAGGACATGGGGTACTAATACCATGCATGATAAGTTTAGAAGAGGTGATATAGTCACATCCATCGGATCTCCTAATAAACATGCTACTGTACTCGGGGTATTTCCTACATTAGGGTACATACAAATATTACCTGATGAAGGTGTGACATTTACCGCAGGTGATATCCTTAACAATACCTCAGGATCTGGAATACAGGGGGATACCTTTGAACGTGGAGGATCAACTATCTATATAGGTGATGTGAAACCTACATACGATATGCCACATCATTTTAATGATTGGGATGATGACTCTTCATATGGTTATGGTGCAGTTTCTAACATGGAATATGAAAGAGACGTATTGATATCAAATTCTGATATACGCATAATTAAACCAGAGCATATACAAACATTTGCTGATGCCTACAATAAAGAATTACAGAGTAAGGGTTAATATATAATGACACATTCGTTAGAGGTAAATCCCAGTAAAAATCAAACACAAGGAAGTAGTCCAAAACCGTCAAATCAGTTAAATGATGGGTATATGTTGGTTACTGCGTCTCCCCAATCTAATGTACCACCATTAGCAAATGGTACTGGATCCACAGAGGACTTACCGGACAATCGAGGCAATTTACTTGGATCATCGTTTTCTCATATATCCATTCGAATTCAGACACCTGACAATATCGAAGGTCTGGAAGTTGCGGATGCTATTCATAACATCACTCTATGGGAAGCAATAGATTCCTTGAATATGACCGGTGAAATAACATTCAAAGATGATTCTGGGTTATTAGCAGGTATACCTGTTTTAGGACAAGAGCTTGTATCGGTTGTCCTTACACCAAACAAAGGTCAGCAGATCGCACTTGTAATGTATATTACTGAAGTTTTTAATGTAATTAAAACTGGTAAGGATACCTCAGCATTTAAAGTCCGACTTACCTCTACTGTAGATGTGTTGGATGCTCAAAATATATTATCTCGATCATTTTCGGGAACATGCACTGATATTATTAGAAATATATTTAAAACATATCTCAACCACGAAATTAGTAACGATTACACTGACGAGGTAGAATATGCTGGTACACAATCTTCTGAAAATATAACTATAGTATTCCCTTATATCAAACCATTAGATGCGGTAAGTCAACTGCTCCAACGTTCATACACCTCTAAGAATTCCCCTGTCTTATTATTTGAAACATTGTTTAAGGCTCATAGATTGGTTTCTGTTGATGAACTATGGAACAACAGGTATAAACCACCAAGGATTATCCGTGAAAGAGCAATACACGCGACTGCATCTAATGTAGATGGTAAAAACCTTCTTGATAATGTCAAAGGAATGGCAGGTAGATTGACTGACTGGACAATGACCAACGGGTACAACACATTAGGTTTGACTAATTCTGGGGCATATTCTGCAAATTCTACTATATCTAATATATCACATAAAACCGTTGAGGATTATCAGTATAGATATAACGATAATAAGTCTACTAAATCGAATACGAATGAGTTTGTTAGTCCGAGGTTTCAAAGTTCGTCAGCTGATGTAGGTAAAATTTTATCGCAGGATAGATCACCCGACCATAGATATATACCGTCTAACTCAATGGCATTTGGGTCTGACGATCTCCAAAAGAATATATCCACGGTGGATCCGATGGCATTAATGTCGTATTCTTCGAACTTATCGAGATATGATGCAGTAAAAATTGAAATCACATGTGATCCTATTGCGGGATTAATGTGTGGGGATATTATTGAGTTAGAACTTAAATCCTCTAAAGCAGAATTGACAGATAAGATGAACGTGGATCCTTTAACATCGGGCAAATATTTAGTGTCAGCAATAAAACATGCATGGGATGCGGGTAAATATAATCAGTCTATTGAATTAATAAGAGATGGTATTGGTATGGAGTATAAGAAAAATGAAGGTTGAGTTAGGAGTAGTAGAAGATAGAAAAGATCCGGAACAAATGGGTCGAGTTCGGGTTCGTATAATAGGACGACATTCGTCAGACTTGAACGAAATCCCAACCGAATCTTTACCTTGGGCTACAGTAATGTTACCTACCACATCACCTTCAGTATCAGGATTAGGTCATACACAATTCTTGGTTGAGGGATCGTGGGTAGTGGTCGCATTTAATGATGAGTATATGCAAGACCCTATTGTACTTGGGTCTATAGGTTCAATGCCCTCCGTATTAGGTGGGGATCATGATCCGACTAGAGGGTTTGGTGACCTACGCGAAAACGTCAATCCAGAGGAAAAATATCCACGATATGTAGATGAACCAGATTATAATAGATTAGGTCGTGGTCTTTATGCATCTAAACATTGGTCTTTAAAGAAACGTTTATCATCTGCCACTAAATTCAATGAAGGTGGGGATGAAGGTGGTTCTCCTATTGCATCTAAACCTAATATGGAAGCAACAGGAGCATCCGCAAGTCAAGATAGAACCTTTTGGAAAGAACCGGTGCCGGGCCCAACTGGTGGGTTTTCTCAATATCCTTATAATCATGTATTTGAATCAGAAGCTGGTCATGTGATAGAAGTCGATGATTCACCGAAAGCACCAAGATTGATGACTCAACATACATCAGGTACCTTTGAAGAAATACATCCGGATGGAAAGAAAGTTACTAAGATAGTAAAAGATTCCTACGAAATTATATTAGGGGACAATTCTATCTTTATTAATGGTGATTGTAATATGACTATTAATGGTAATATGAGAACACTTATTAAAAAAGATTACATCTTAGAAGTCGGTGGTTCATACTATGAGAAAATCGGTAGGAATAAGGCACAAAAGATTGGGGGTTCCGGTAGGGGTAATCATTCTGTTGAGATATCTGGTCACTTAAATAAAATAATAACTAAAGCAGATCTAAGAGTTTCTAATTCATTTACCGGTAGGATTCTCACATCTTCTTCTCTCACAACAGGTACTAACTATTCAGTATCAACAATACTGGGCAATTTATCACTATACTCTAACCTTAATGTGACTATTGAGGCTATACTATCTACTGCTATTAAATCAGTAGTAACAACAGCAGTTAAGTCACTGGGTAAAACTTATATTAATGCAGGGGCATTAGTTGATATTAGAACAGAAACCGGTCTCATTAATATGTATGCATCCACATCAATATCTGGATATGCAGTCGGAAATCTGTCGATGGGTGCAGGTGGTATGTTATCCACAACATCGGTATTAGCCTCTACTCATACCGCAGGAACTATTATGAATGTTTCATCAGTAGGAGTTAATAACATTTCTGCGAATGGTATTCTAAATTTATCATCAAACGTAGTTATTCGTGGTGATGCTCCTGTAATAATGTTAAACTAAAAGAAAAGGAATATAAAATGGCAGAAGGTGGTGGAGTTTGCGGATTAATAGATGAAGGTCTTGAGTCCGTTACAGAGATGATGGATATGGCAACCATAGAATCAGTAACCGGAATTGAAATTCCTGCGATAGTTGAAACTGCTATGATGGTTAAGCGTGTCATCGGGATGGTTGAGGAAGCTGCGACTTGGGTTAATATGGCTGCATCTGCAGTACAGGGGGCAATCAATGATGCGGTAGGTCTAGTTAATGCCGCAACGGGTCTGGTCAATTCTGGACTTGATGCAGTTGTCGGAACATTATCTTCCGAACTCGGAGATTTTGCGTCTGATCTAACGGGGATACAAACTAAGTTGGCGGCTGATGGTATTGAGGGTACTGAAGTATCTAAATTGACCCGAGAGGCAAAAGAGTTGACCGTCAACTTTAAAGGTAAATGGGGAGACGCAGTATCAGAATATGGCACTGACATTGATGATATGTTGGGTGGTGTCTCTGATGCGATATCGACAGGTTTAGGTGACTTGGGTGAATCACTTGATGGTGCATTAGATTCAGTTCTTGGTGATTGTTCGAATATACCTAATATATCAATAGATGGTTCTGGTATTATGGATATGATGCCATCGGTACCAACGTTTCCTATTTCATTTCCGACATTTGATGTACCTGCACTAATCCCTCTGGGAATAAGTTCTTTAACATCAGAATATGCATCGTTAACTTCTCAACTCGGAGCCGCATCTGGGGAACTTGAGTCTATGCAATCGTCTGCATTTGAAAATGCACTTTCTGCATTTAAGTTGACCGATAAGTTTGACGGAGTTTTGTCGAGTCTTCCAGATATTTCAAACATTTCTGCATTAGACTTAGACCTGATAGATGATGATATCTTTAAAATGGCAAATGCTGAGATGTCTGCAGCTCGCGATCTCTTGACACCTCAATCCCTAATGGACAATTTGAAATCATGAGTATACTAAATAATTTGACGGGTAAAACCACCCAGACTATAGATACCGAACAGACACTAAGTCTAACGTTTGATCCAAATGATGAGACCGCATATACACGCCTATTAAGTGAAACTTATACTCATGGTGTTTCATTCACCAGTGAGAATAGATATTTCCCTACATCAGATTCGTCTCATGTACAGAACGTTATAATAAAAGACGGATCAACTACTGTATTTGAATGGGGTAATAACTCGGAGTCAACTGACTATACGGAACTAAACTGTGCTATATCTGATACCGACCTACGGACTGAAAAGGTGATACTGACCGGTAAGATCAATAAATATGCATTTCCTAACATTGAATATACCTACTCAGTTTTAAGGGATGTTACCCAAGCAGAAGTTGATGAAGGGAAAACCTACAAAGCCCCTCATATGACGGAGGTCTGTACAGTTGCGACTCAGTATTCGAAACCTCAGGATCTGTCATATAATGAAGAACACATTGTATCTAAAATTGTTTCTGAAAAAACCCAGTATGGTTCTTATATCGTACATGAGTCTGGGGTTTGGGTATATACTGCAGATTATAGGTCACCGGACTCCGTATGGGATTCTTTCGATATCATAACTGAAGAAGGTACTAAGAAGAGTATTAATATTAAAGTTGATCTCTCGAATCCGGTATCAATGGGAACCGTATTTATAATAGATCCAGAAACCTCTACTAAGATAAAGGGTGAAGCAAGGAAGTTAATACAGGGACATCAGACGTTATCTACCGAGGTTAAGAATTATAATGCTCAAAACATTAAAACTGAGTGGCCTCCTACAAATCCCCACATGAAACGTATAAATAACATTAAACTCGATGAACGTCATTCTAAAGACTTTATTGTTACCGTAAGGTACCAATTTAAGGATTTAGAAAACAAGGATATCCATGAAGAGGATATTGACTTTAAAATTAAGTTGAATAACACCACAAATCAACCTTACGTTGATGAATTAAAAATATTTTTGGAATCATAGAACATGGGATTGCCAGTAGTACGAATGACAGATGCTGATATTCCCCATTGCACCCCAATGGTACGAATGATCGGAAATCCTACAGTACTTGTAGGGAAATTGCCAGTGGTGTCTTTATTAATGACTAATACATTTCATCTGCAACCTGCGTGGCCTATTTGTATCCCATGCGGGGGTGGTCAGATAATTGCAACATCTACAGTACTTATCGGTGGTATGCCCGCCGGACGTACCTTAGACCCATTAATGTCATGTACTATGGCAGGAATGGGATCAATTAACGTGCTATTCGGATAGGATTATAACGATGCCAACACAAAATATTTCTCTGATAAACTCGAGAACCGAACAGTATACTGACTTAGACATAATGTTTAGACAGAGACCAAATACACATGATTTAAATAAAAAGCATGATGTTGAAGCCGTCAAACAGTCGGTCATTAATATACTGCTGACTAATTCGAATGAACGTGTATTTTCACCATACTTTGGTGGAGATCTTAGGAGTTATCTATTCGAATATTTCGATGACATCACCGCGCATGCGATAAAGTCCAGAATTATATCTACGTTGAATAATTACGAACCTAGAGTCGAAGTCATCAGCATAGAGGTCTCAGATGTAGAAAATGCATCAACACAGGATGGTGAACTATCGATACATATGGAGATATTGATTAAGTCGATATCAGAACAAACAACACATACAGTCAATTTCACTGTAGAAAGATTAAGGTAATAAAAGGAACCCCGATGACAGAGCTTGCCCACAATACGTCAAATCTTAATGTCAGTGAATTAGATTTTGCTGAAATAAGAGATGATTTAAAAACTTATCTGAAAAACCAATCCGAATTAACTGACTATGATTATGATGGGTCTGCTATGGGTGTAGTACTTGACCTTCTGGCATATACCACTCATTATAATGCATTTAATGCTAATATGAGTATTAACGAATCATTCATAGATACTGCTCAACTCAGATCTTCAGTGGTTTCTCATGCTAAATTGTTAGGGTATACTCCCAGATCATCATATTATCCAGTTGCTAATATCGACATTCAGGTCACTGGACTTACTAATAACACAGGTCATCAGATTCGTAATGAAGATGGTGATATAGTCGGATATCATCCAATCACATTGAAGGCTGGTTCTAAATTCAAATCATTACTTGGTAATGACTCATATACCTTTACTAATACCGAGTCTCGTACTGTAATGCCTAATGCATCGAATGAATATGTCTTTGATAATGTTAGAATAGTCGAGGGTTCACAGAAAACCGTAAAATATGTGTATGACAGATATTCAGATGAAAAGTATGTACTTCGTCATCCTAATGTTGTGCGGGAGTCGATTGTCGTTAAAATCTATAACTCATATGCGGACTTTGCAACTGGTATAGACTATGATGTATATACCTCTGCTGATAATTTGGTTTCTCTGAACGAGCAGTCGAAGGTGTACTGGATACAAGAGTCTTTAGATGAAAGATATGAACTCTATTTTGGTGATGGTATTAGTGGCAAAGCCCTTGATAATGGGTCTATTGTATCAGTAGACTATATATCGACTAATAATGGGGATGCTAATGGATGTAGGTCATTCACCTTTGAAAATACGTTGAGAATCAATGATGGTTCACTCAATGGTATATTTCATTCAATAGTTAAAGTCTCGACTAATAACACTGCAACAGGTGGAGTTGATAAGGAAAGTATAAAATCTATTAAATTTAACGCACCACTTTCATTCGCATCACAGAATCGCGCAGTAACACCTGATGATTATAGGGCAATTGTTCGTGCAAATTATGGTAATGTTCGCGCACTCTCTGTCTGGGGTGGTGAAGATAATGAACCTCCACAGTACGGTAAAGTGTTTATTTGCATTGCACCTAATGATAAAGAGAAGTTGACTTTCACTGAAAAGACTAAGATTATAAATGACTATATTAATCCTAAGAATTTAGTATCTATTGAAGCAATTATTGTGGATCCGACATATACTTACATTTCACTTACAGTCGATTATAAGTACAATCCTACTATCACTAATGATGACGTATACACTATATCATCTAAAGTAAGACGGGCAGCCGAAATATATCAAGATACTGAACTTAAAACCTTTGATGGGGTATTCCGATATTCACAATTCTTAAAGTCTGTTGATGAAGCAGATAATTCTATTATATCTTCTACCGTCTCAGTACATCTTAAGAAACGGATATACCCGATATTCAAAAAAGAATCAGCGTATACGGTAGAATATGCATCTCCATTATATAAATCATTTTCGCCAGAACCTATTGTTCAATCTAACGCGTTTAATGTTCAAGTATTATCAGAAGTAGATTCTGACGGTAATCAGACATTGATAGAGACTGAAATCTATATTAAAGATTACCTTGGTGATGATGGTGTTAGAAGACTACAAGGATATAAGGGTAATAATCTCGTACCATCAATGTCTAATATTGGTTATATCGATGAAGATAAGGGTACAGTATATATCACGAACCTTAACGTCGCTGGGTTCTCGGATAAATCTAAATCTTATATTGAAATATCAGCATCACCAAGATCGAATGATATTTCACCATTAAAATCCGAGTTATTAAATATCCTACATACTGAGGCAACAATAAACGGTCATGTAGATACGATGGCTACCGGTGGAACGTCTGCTGGTATAGGGTACACAACAATTGCTAAAGGGTAAGTAACATGAGTTTAGGTAGACGACAACATAGAAGATATGATGTATCATCGGAAATAACACAATCTGTGATACCACCTCATGTGAGAGATAATGCACCGGAGATGGTGAAATTATTAGAAACATTTCTTACCTATCTGGAAGTAGAGAATAAATCTGCATATTATCTAAATAATGTGATTGATTCTAGAGATATCGACACCACCGATTTACATCTACTCGAATTAATTAAGACCGATATTGGTAAGTTCATCCCATCACAGTATACAGAATCTGATGATGCATTGGTATATAAAAATATATTAGACCTATATAAATCTAAAGGGACTGCTGAAGCAATGCATGCCTATTTTAGAATATTCCACTCAGGGGATAAATTGGAAGTGCATTATCCTAAAGTGGATATGCTTAAACCCTCTGATGGTAAATGGTTTAATGCAAGACAACAACATTTTGAGAATATATCTGACTTTACACCTAAACATACATACTCCCATTCTACAGTAGAGTGGTATAATGATCATGCACAATTCGTAACACCTACTGAAGCATATAGATCAAATCTACGGATACACGGTACTCAAGGTAAATCAGGGGTAATATTGCCCACACTGGATGATGATGGTAGAGCTCTATCGGGTGACGACATCATTTTATCCGTAGACGTATCTAATGCATACGAAAATGCGGTGAACGATGAGGTTATGGTACCCACAGATCTATGGAATATCTCGGTAGACGCACAATCATTGTTCTATAACTTTACTGGTATAGCACTCGATGAATGGACTTACGATATACCTATGATTGAGTATACATATAACTATATGGTTGATGTAGATGAAGAGAAGAATCATGTCATGGTGTATATCAATAATAAAATTGTACCTCATGAACATGTAATAGGTGACGAGACCACTAATATTTATGAATTAAAAAAGGACGATACAAGCGGAAATGTATATCTCGAATTCGATACTGTATGGTTATATTCAGAATCTGATGGATCTGACTACTTCAAATCTCTATTACTTGACGGATCAACTGTAACATCACAAGATGTTATATCCATTGTATCCATAGACAAATCCCGTACCACCAAGGTTCTTGGTTCTCGGAAAACCGATGACGGATCGCTTAATTTTCATCTACATAGATATTATTATGAATTAGAGGATATCCGCGATCATAAAATAGAGAAACGGGCTGATGCTTGGTCAAAACTTACTACATGTGATCTCTCAGATGAGCATTGGATTATTAAGAAATATCATTCATCTTTAGCATCTAAACGATTAATCGATTATCTTCTACACATTCTCAATCCATCATTAATGACACTCGCATTGATCTCTGATACATACGAGCATGCCACATCGGAACACTGGAACGCTTATCCACCCACATTGAATGTGATGGGAAATCCCATAAGTGATAATGTTTATGACGCATTATCTGATGTAGTGTCGATCACGTTAGCAAAAGACCTATCTCACAGTATTAAACAGTTTTCAGTATCTGACTTATTGAAATTGGAACTCGCAGTACAGTATACTCTTCCATCAGATAAATTCCTTTATACCGATATAGGTCGTGGGGTGAGTAATCTCATGTCGTTGAATGATGATCGCGCATGTCAATACCCTACGAGACTCAAAGATGAACTGTCAGTATTGGTTGCAGATACCCGAGGGGATGACATGTGGGATGAACTTTATAAGGGTGACCATAGAACGTCATTTCTCCCTTATAATGGTGAAAACTCCACTACTACATCAGTAACGACCGAACCGTCTAATAGACCAGCTGAGATTAAAAATCATTCATACGCAACTAAAAGAAAGTACATTATTGATGGTAGGATGAATAAAGGGACGATTGATCCTGAGATCCGAATATCTGATGATTATAAAGTAATGGAACTCTATTGGATAAACAACTCAATGTGGGATAATAAGGCAACTGTTATTCCAAGTACTGAGAGAGCTCTAACTGTGATTGATAAGTATGTTCTAGAAAATATCGATCATCCAATCATAGCACGATCATGTGGTGTCAGATTTCGCAACATTTCTGACTCCGATGAGGCACAAGTAGTACCTGAGTATACAATTCCTGACGATTTGCCGTATAACATTTTACCTTTAATTGTCACCAATACTCCTACATCTAAATCTGCAGACTCTACAATTGATGCGACTGTTTCCAATGTATACGTATCGGATTGGGACGCAATTGTTGCACGATATAATCTCAAATATGGTTTCGGTGAAAATGAAAAATCAGTATTACCATTTATGTCGTCAGATCTAGATGGGGGTATTAAGTATAAAGATGGTGTTAACGCAGAGAATGTAAAGAACTTTTTATCATATAAGGTGTATGATGTAGGGTCGTATTCATCTAATGATGGTTTTCTGAGTGCTACAGATAAGATACAAGATTCATTCTTTTATCAGACTTTCTCATATGTGTTAAGAACTGCATCCCAGATTGAAACATGGGAACCAACATTTACTAAATTACTACATCCTGCAGGATTTAAATTCTTCGGAGAAACAACGTTCATATATGATGAGAATATGGATATTCCTACGGATCAGCCCGGACTACAAGTGGATGGTAATAGTAAGGAGATCTTTATTAACTGGAAACATGAAGGTGTATATACTATAGAATATACCATTGTCAACTATGATGGTTCTATGCGTGGTCTACCTGTCGTGTTCTCTAAAGAGTTCATCGCACTTGAGAACTCAACTAAGTTCACAAAAACAAAGGAAATACTGAACTCTGACAATAAATTAGAACACCGTGTAGTCAACTATTCATATCCCGAGGGAACTGAGTCTATACATAACATAGATTTTGGGTCGTTTGTTGAGGTATCTAATGATGTCATCTCTATCCACTCTAATGAAATTAATGAAACCGGTGGGGAATATGAGGGAAGAAATGAGTTAATATCATGGGATGTACGGACAACAAACCCAGATCATATTGATGGTTATAGAGTTGGGGAGCAGATAAAATTCAATGATATTGTATGGCATGACGCTGAATACAAATCAATTGCGGGATTAGGACTTAAGACCTCAAAGTCTAACTCTACCGGAACTTTAAATAAGAAAAATGTACTGGGACAAGGTAAGTATTGGAAAGAACACAAATTCGACCATACAGAATCCGGCAATTATAACTGGGCAGAATATAAGTTAAGTGAAGCAGATATCAACAACAAAGATTCATCAAATAATGTTGATTGTTCTATAGAATACTATTCAGTTGATACGGAGACTAATACATTAATCTATACGTTTGATTCTGTGGAATATTGGGAGAAGTCAAGATCATTTACTATCAATCTTGATGATATATCACCATCTCCACTTGGGATAAATCACAACGATCCTAAAAGATATATCCATTCGAATCGTATAAATAAGAATAATTACAGTAGTGGATCTGAAGTAAGTACTACTGGAAAAACTATATATAATTATAGTATTTCAGAGATAGACGGATACGACCCAACAGATGATACTCTGGTTAGAATAGAGACATCTGATGGCATTAATAGAACATTAAATGATAATGAGTATATATTGACTTCAACGGACACCCACATTAAGGTAGTCACGCTCAACAACATTATGAACCAGACCACCGATAAATTGATATTAGTCACTAAGTATCAAGAGGTGGATATTCTTTTTACCAATCAAAGAAGATTTGATGATGATAAAGGGACAAATAGTTTTGATGAAATACCACTAACTAATGTAGCATCTGCAGATAAAAGAAACTGGGTTTACCAAATTCCTAAAGATTTCTATATAAATATATACAACAAGTAAAACTAAACATATACGGATAAAACAATGGCAGCTATAATAACAAGTCAATTTAGATCAAATATTGCGGATCAATTATTAGTTGATCTCAGAAATGATATCTCTAACTATTACCTATTCATCGGTAGATCTGATGATTGGCCGGTAGACACCGAAGGTAAAATGGTTCCGGATTTATTGAACACATCCACAGACAACCAACATTATACTCATACCAAACCTTGGTCTGATATGATGCAATTAAAGAAGATGACAGCTGCAGATGTAGAATATGTTGTCCCACGAATTGATTGGTTGAATGGTGCGATATATGATTCGTATGATGATGCAGATGCCAACCTTGAGAACGCAGATGAAGTTGGTTCATCCATTTTGACAAAATATTATGCAATGACACCGGATTTCAAAGTGTTCTTATGCCTTCGTTCTGGCCCAGCTGGTTCAACTGTCAATCCTTCTTCAATTCCCGATTCGAATGGTGTGAGAAATTCAACTTCTGATGGGTATGTATGGAAATACTTATATACTATGCAGACAGTTCTACAATCTAAATTCCTAACAACCGCATATATGCCCGTGACTGTTCCGGATATTGATCTCTCGGGTGATGATCAATATGCTACATCTCTGCAAGCAATTGATCGTGCCGGTGCCATTTATAATGTGGTAATCACAGATGCATCTCTTGATAAAACATATGTCGTAGGGGAAGAATGGTACGTTGATGATAACTCAGGACGAGACAGATCGCATGGGAATATAAACACTTGTTATGGTAAAGTTTTAACCATTGATGGTAATGGTCAAGTTCATTCACTTTCTATTGAGAATGCTGGTATTGGTTACTCTAACGGTACCGTTAAGTTCACTACAGTATCGCCAAAACCTGATAATATTCTTCGCGCATCTCAATTTAGATGTGTGATTTCACCTGATAAGGGGTATGGATATTCAGCAATTCGTGATCTTCGCGCCCATTATATTGGTGTGAATATGAAGTTAGTATACTCGGAAGGTTCGTCTGTCGGTACTGGTGATCAAGCAATTAAAGATACTATAAAAGGTCGTTTCTTTTCAGTAGGAACCGCAGCTGGTGGTAGTATGGGTTACCGTAGAATTGGTATTATTAGAAATCCTTCTCTAATGAGTGAGGATCTTGCTTCTGGAGCAATCTATGACGCACTCTCTCTAATATCTATTCCTCCGCAATCTGCTGATAGGTCTGCTTTTCAGCCAGGAAAGATTTTAAAAATCATGGACTCGACTGATGGAGAGAAAACAAGAATTAAGTGCGATGATTATTGGCATTCAACTGTAGACTCCGAAAGATCACTTCTTCGTTATCATCAAGATGACGAGACCGGTTACGGTACTCTTGCTCACGGGGATACATTTAAATCTTTAGAAAGTGATGATGTGACCGGTGTACTACTGATTCCAGACGAAGAAGCAAATGTAAGTGCTGATAAGAAAATAGCACCATATACTGGGGAAATAGTATTCCTTGAGAATAGAGGTGTCACTTATAGACAATCTGATCAAATAGAAACTATTAAGTTAGTTATTGAATTATAATAAGGATAAAAAGTAATGGCCGTTAATTTAAACACAAAACCGTATTATGATGATTATAATATTAAAACCTCTGATGGATTAACACCTAAAGAGAAATATCATCAAATACTATTCAGGCCTGGACATGCAGTTCAGGCGAGAGAGTTGACTCAGATTCAATCAATTCTTCAGAATCAAGTCACCTCACTATCTAAACATTTCTTTAAAGAAGGTAGTTTAGTACTGCCCGGCCATTGCGTTATATCAACTAATGTTGATTATATCAAGATCAATTCGGATGCTTCATCATTAGAAGTTTCTGAAGATCTTATAGGTGTTCAATTGATAGCAACTTCAGGTGATGAAGCATCTTCAGAACTCAAAGCAAAAGTTGTAGCAATATCTAAAGCAAAATATCCGACTGAAACAGATACTATCTATCTTGAGTACATCTCTTCAGATACACCAACCACAGGTGGTGGTGAGTCTATTACTCGTTTCAGGGAAGGACAATTTCTTCGTGATATTAAAGGTGCCATCGATGGTGTCACCGGTACTATGGTTGTCTCTACCCAGAATGATGTGTCAAACAATGATAGAGATATTCCTGTAATTGGTAAGGGGTCTATCGGGTTCCTTGACGATGGTATCTATTTTCTTAAAGGTTATATGGTCATCGTTAAAAGAGACTATGTGATATTAGACAAATACTCTCAAACACCTACTGCGGACATTGGTCTTTTAATTGACGAATCTATCTCAACATCAACTGATGATGTATCATTAAATGATAATGCACTCGGTACGTATAACTATGCAGCGCCAGGCGCCCATAGATATCAAATTAAAACTAAACTTCACAAACAATCTTCTAAAGTTACTAAGACCACTTCTACATCCGACTTTGTGTTACTATCAAGGGTTGTTCGTGGTGAAGTAGTCAAAGAAACTAGAAGTGCAGATTATAGCGTTCTGGGTGAAGCACTTGCTAAACAGTCGTTTAATGAGTCGGGTTCGTATTCGATAAGACCTTTTACGATGTCTACATCAAAACATATACCTAATTACGACCTTGAAACTGGTCTTGTTAATCCATATGATGAAACCAAATTCACTGCAACATTATCTGGTGGATCTGCATCAATAAAGGGTCATCATATAGAGAAATCGGCTCCTTCCCATATTACCTTAAATAGGTCAAGAGATAAAGAGGGTGTACTTGTCAAAGACAAAATTCACTCAGAGCATTTTGAAGGTCATCAATCCAGATTGGAACTGGGTAACTTTATTACTGTTAATATGACTGGTACTGGTAGTAAAGGCTTCCCTGATACCTCTGGTGAACATAAACTGTATCTATATGCAGACAAAAACAACACCAATGATGCCCACCGGTTGGGGTCAGTAAGGGTTCGTTATGTCGAAAAAGTAAACGCTGAAATGGCGAGATTCTATATCTATGATGTTGATTGGGATGGTTTTGGTGAGGTTACTTGCATAAAGGGTAATGGGTTTGTAGGATTCTTTGATGATGAAACTGGTAGTCCATCACCAAAAATGACTAAAAGTAACACTCTATTATATACACTTCCTCACGAAGCAATTTACGATCATAAGTCAGGTGATCAATTCGACTTTGATTATAATGTATCCGAATATATACTCTCGAATAGTGTCAGTGAGAATACGGCTACTTTTACTACGTCATACGCATTTCAAGACAACTCCGAAGATTCGGTATACTTACTCAATAGTACCACCGATGATCTCCTGACGGTCACCAGCTTGATCACTGAAGGGGTCGATACTATCAAGGTAAAAACGGGTGGTACTCTTAGTAGTAGTCATAAATTTTACTTATACGCCAAAGTTAACAAAGCATCTAAAACTGGGCAGACCTTGGAACCAAGAAAGAAGTCATTGCGACAGACCCTAAGTTCTTCACCAGAAACAATTACGATTTCTACGGCTGATAAGTCGAAGAAAACTATCATCTTGGGTAAACCTGATATTATTGCAATCAATTCTATTATTGAGAAAGATACAGGGACTGATATAACTGCACATTTTAGATTAGATGACGGACAAAGAGACAATTTTTACACTAATTCTCGTATAATCAAGAAGAGTCCATTCGATTTCGTAGGTACACTCGAGATATCGTACACATACTATGAATGGTCAGGGAATGGTGATTTCTTTACTGCGGATTCGTACCCAGACTCTGAGTTTGGTAATCGAGAGTATAATGGAATACGTCTATCTAACTGCATTGACTTTAGACCATACCATCCACACAATAAGGATATTCAGAACACACAACGTTGTCCTACACCACACACGTTGTTCACTACTTCATTTTCGTACTATCTACCAAGAACAGATAAGATTGTCTTAGATGTTCAGGGCAATTTTACTGTAGTAGAAGGAATTCCTTCACTAGAGGCACCATCTGCACCAACACCTGCGGATACAATGCATCTTTATGATATATATATTCCCGCATATACTCATAATGCCTCCGATGTTAGAGCAAAGTATATCAATAACCGTAGATATACGATGAAAGATATTGGTACCCTTGATAAGAGAATTAATAAACTTGAGAGAAATGCTACATTATCATTACTAGAACTTGAAACCAATTCGAGGGACATTAAAGATCGAAATGGATTTGATAAATTCAAACTAGGGTTTCTTGCTGATGGATTCTCAGATCTGCTGATGGCGAATTTAACTACACCTGAATTCAAAATGGGTATTGATAAACGTAGACAAGAGATTCGACCTAAATTTGTTCAGAAGAATGTCAATCTACAGTGGGATCCATCTGCATATAGTGGGAACACAAGTAATATAGCTCAAAAGAATGTGGGTTCTTCTTTAGTCACATTACCATATAACATTGTAGAATTTAAAGATCAACATCTTGCGTCTTCTGCAATTAATGTTAACCCATATGATGTATTTAACTGGGAAGGTTCTTTAGAGTTATCACCAAGTTCTGATGAGTGGAAAGATACTGATAGAATGCCTGATCTGATTGTCGGTAATGATGGTATATATGATGCTATGATGGGAATCATCGATGCAACTGACATACTTGGTACTGAATATCAATCATGGACTGTCAAATCTTCAACCCAATCCTCCAAATGGATTAAAACCGTAAATACTCTCGGACATGCTCGAGGTGGTGGTGGTAAAGCATCGGATAGATACACACTCGCAACAACAACTACTGGTGTAAAAGAAAGATACGGTATTGAGACATTTGTCGAAGATTACACTTATGAGGATGATTTTGGGGATAGAGTTGTGGATATTCGATTCGCACCTTACATGAGATCAAGACCTATATCGTTTAAAGTGTCGGGTCTTAAACCTAATACAAGAGTATACGCAAACTTTGATGGTATTGACGTATCTACATACTGTAGACAAGAACATCGGTATCAGGACTACTCAGACACTATGGCTGAGATTGAAAAATGCGCGATTGAAAATTGGGGTGTTGATCGTTACTCAACAGGTCGTAACTTCTATTCTGAAGTGTCAAAAGCGAACAGTTTTACAGGTGACATTTTCAATTCAAACGGTTTGAAATATGATTTTACGCACTGGACAGAAAGTGCTAAACAGTGGAAAGATGTCGAGGGTGTTAATATGCATCCACAATTACCGACACCACTGATTACTGATGCGAAGGGGTCTTTAGTAGGATCATTTTTCGTACCTAACACAAACCCCGCATTAGGTAAAGCGGCTGAGAGATGGTTATATAAAGATGGAGACGGTGTTTGGGGAAATATAACTAAGGATATGGATTACGATGAATTCCCTGACAGTTTCACCACTGAAGCATTGGACTTTAAAGGTGGATCGCGTTTATTCAGAGTGTCTGATAATCCAAATCATAATAGAGATATCGAGACAACTACTGCGGAAAGTTTATATCAGTCCACAGGTATAATTCAAACCGTGCAGGGAACTATATACTCTACTAAATTGCCTATGGTCACTACTAATGTAGTATCCGAAGAAAAAAACTTCACTACGACTGTAAAGACCAAAAGTTATGTTAAATGGTGGGATCCATTAGCACAATCATTTTTGATTGATCCTGTTGAATGTCCGTATGGTTTAAGTATCACATCAATAGATGTATACTTTAAGTCTAAACCAAATGAAGTCTACATGGCAGATGATGATTCCATATTGTCAGATATTATAGGGGCTCCGGTCACAATGCAACTTAGAGAAATGCAGAACGGTATTCCATCCAATATTATATTACCGGGCTCAACAGTAACAATAGCCGCATCTGAGGTTCATGTATCACCTAATCAACAAGTGACTTCTCTTAAAACCCCATTTGACTTTGCAGCACCAGTATATCTACAAGCAGGTGTTGAGTACTGTTTCGTTCTACTTGCAAACTCGACCGATTATAATGTATGGGCTGCTGAAATGAACAAGACTGATATTGAGACGGGGGTCACCATTAACAAACAACCGTATCTTGGGGTTCTATTCAAATCTCAAAATTCATCTACATGGACTGCTGATCAAAATACTGATCTTAAATTCACGATTAATCGTGCAAAGTTCGATAATGATGTTAACAAGGTTGCGATATTTACACCACCATCTGCAATTGGAAAATGGAAGTCGAAGTATAAACTTGATACCGGAGATCATGGTATCACTACTAACCCTTGGTTTTCTGCGGATACCGGATCACAAATCGTTCAATTAAAAACTAATGCACTCACATTTACTAAGAATTCTTCAGTAGTTAGAGTCCAGCATAAGAATCACGGTTTCATATCGGGTGGATCAGAGAATGCTGGTAATCCTTCTGTCGTAGCATTCGCGATGAATGAACGACATGGTTCCACTGGTAATTTAGATGAAGTTGAATATCATGGTGTTAAATTGTCTAAGTTCTCTAACACCGGTGAGATAGATATGTCAACAACGGGTAAAACTTTAGGTGATATCCTTTCTTTTGAGGTATCAAACATAGAAGAAGATTCTTATGATATTACTTTAAAGAATGGTGTAAAAGCGACATCATCTGGTAGAGCAGGTCTGGCTGGATCAAGAGTTCTACAATATGTGGACTATTCACTATTCTCTATATTTGCGCAACATCTCAACTTTGTAGGTACTGATATTAAATGGTCAGCAAGACTAATGTATGGTAACACTACAAGACAATATAATGATACTGTACCATTTCTAGGTTTATCTGATAAACGGGAGATAAAGATTGGTCAAGATACTGCTCTGAATAAGTCAGCATCTATCAGATGGCACTCGCAAGATTTCATCTTAGAAGCAGAAATGTCTTCACTAAATGACATGATATCTCCTATTATTGATACCGATAGATTATCTATACTTTGTGTTCAGAATAAAATCAACTCCCCTGTTGAAAAATCTGGAGAGTATCCATTAGATGGTACTAATGAGATGAATCTGTTTTTTGAAGAAGACTCTATAGTACCTGATGAGAATGATGTAGGATCGGTAGAATGTAAACATGTCACTAAGAATATCCAGTTAGAAGAACCTGCAAATTCACTGAATATATACTTAGATATTCATCAACCAGTGGGCGCAAAAGTAGAAATATTTTATAAAGTTGGGGTGGATATAGATGCGATTTCTGATAAAGCATGGTCACATCTCGCACCTGCATTACCTGCATGGCATGGAATACATGATAAAGTTGAAAATACAGATGTAGTATCAACCAATGATCCTGAGGAATTTGTCGAGTATGAGTACTTTATTGATTCGGACACCACAAACTTTGATGGTACTGTAAATGATAATATACTCGGGGATTTTAGTGTATACGCAGTTAAAATCGTATTCACCTCTACTAATAAAGCAAAAGTTCCTAGATGTAAAAACCTTAGAGCAATTGCTACATACGGACTAACGGACTAGTATATTAGTGTCAACTATTAAGGTGTCAAATGCACCTGACTGTGTGAAAGATACACAGTCAGGTGCAATATTATATTCAGACTCTTCTTCAGGAAGTAGTGGTGCGTTGTATAAATATAAACAACGGATGAAACTGATCCACCATAAACAACAACAAAGAAAGATTGCAGATCAAGATACTCAAAATAACATCATTAAATTGGAAAATGATGTTAAAGAGCTGCGGTTTATATTAGAACAAATTCTGGAGAGATTATAAATGGCAAAGGTAATTGTAGAACAAACTCATTCGTTCAATGAATGGAGAGAAGATACTAATAAAGTTTCTACTGGTGTAGGTGATGCTGATGTTTTATCTAAACATGCGGAACAGACATATACGGATATTAGACCACGGTCGAATAATCTTTTTATTGGAACTGATGCGAATCTAACAATAGATATTGTGGTCACCACTCGTACTGAAAAGGACGAATATGGCACACTGAGAACTGTTCGTCATTCAGATTCAATGGATTACGACATTAACGTGATAAGTGGTGGTTTAGGTTATACTGAAGGAGATATTATTGTAGTAGAAGGTCACTTCGTAGGTGGTACTACTGGTATTCAGGATCTTTATCTACAAGTAATGTCAGTCGAGGGAACTAGAATTGTTGAAGGTAAAGGCAGTCTATCTCACACTACCAAATCGAACAGTATCCCTACTGCAAATCTAACTGATGAAGTATCATTACTTAGAGAAGATGCGGGTGTGTCTCCATACCATACTCCATTGACTGTTATTAATATGTCAATGGAACCATCTGCAATACCAATGACACCTGCGGTACAAAATAACTACACTGATGCCATCAATGAACTTGATGCTTATCAAGGTGATGTTAATATATTACTGGATAAACCAGTAATGAAACAGATGACATCTGCTATAGAACATCATCTTGGGGATGTTGTCACTCAAGGTATCAACACCAATAATAAGATCAAGTATAAATCAATCTCTGATGGTTTAGATCAAGTCGATTTCTTTCAAGGTAATGTCTCAATTGACGTAGATAAAGGTACTGAAGGTAACAAGATAACCTTTACTAATATCTCTGATGGTCTACAACAAGTCGATCTACTCCAAGGTAATGAAAACATAAAGACCAATAAAACTGGTACTAATGTTAAAGCCCAAGTAGCATCTCTCGCAGACAATCATCTTGGGGACATTGTTACTCAAGGGATTAATACAGGGGATAAAGAAACTTTCCAATCTATAACTCATGCGGTTAATGAACTTGACGACCTTCAAGGTAATGTCAATATCAAAGTTGCTAAAACCACGGGCAACAAATCAACATTCACTAACATTACTGATGGTCTACAACAAGTCGATCTACTTCAAGGTGATGTTAATATCAAATCAATTAAGGATGGAGTTAATGGAGTTAAGTCTACATTCGATACTATTACCGATGGTCTGCGTCAAGTAGATGAATTTCAAGGTAATGTTGACATCTTATCATCTAAAATTACGGGAAAACCTAAGTCTACATTCGAGACTATTACCGATGCCGTAAACCAAATGGATAATTTCCAAGGTAATGATACTTTAGAAACAGAATCTACTACGGTCACTTCCGCGATCAATGAACATGAAAGTGATATCGGTAAAGTAGAAAACTTGACCACCACAGCAAAAATCTTAACACCTGCGGTCAATGAGTTAGATGCCGAAATAGGGAATGAAACCTTACTAACTACTGCACAAACCATTAAAGGTGCGATCAATGAACATGAAACTGACATTGGCACTGTTGCTAACTTAACCACCACATCAAAAGATTTAACATCTGCGGTCAATGAGTTGGACAGTGAAGTCGGTGATCTGGATCTGGTCATTGATTTATTTGATCAGGATTATGTGAATGGTGGAGATGGTACTAAACGTAGTATTACTGATCTATCTACTGCGGTTAAGGTTATTGATGATAACATACACGGTACTCAAGCAAAGTTTAAACAAGCATATCTAGGTAACTGGCAGATCGCAGAAGAACATCATATAATGGGTTCTCGGGGATGGACACTACGTAAAGTCTCATTTGATTCTCAAAATGAGGATCATTTGCTTAATTATCCAAGGGATGCCTCAGACCGTCCATTAAATCCACATACTGGTGATGGTCGTTATTATAACTATAATGGTAAACTACATATCCTAAAAGGATATACACTACCAGCTGGACATATATGGTCTGAGGTTGTTTACTGGGGGATCGACTACGATGTTGTAAATCAGGAAACACAGGAACTCGAGACAGTATTCACCGAATTTAAACAGTACACATCCGGTGGTGCATACGCTGAAATCTCGAAGATTAGTTTCTATGACGTATATAATAAGATTGGTAAAGAAGATTTAAGAGCCGTTGAGTATTCTACTAATGATGTAACTGCAATTTCTATGACGGGTGCGATTAATGATCTATGGGCAAACTCAGAACTTGCTGACGCAGAAAATCCAGAGACTGCTACGTATCTCCGAAGAGATGGTGCCAATACATTGTACGGTGACCTTAACTTGTCGCAAACACAAGCATCATTAAAATACAGTAAGGTAGGTCATTCTTATACGCGTAAGTCGGACATGTCCATAGAAAGACAAATTCTGTCTGGTACTACTGACGAATTCATCAATAACTTTGCAGTATTTACCTTTAAACAAGATACAGTAAATAATGATAGATTACAGGGTGGTACTGAAAGATTGACCATTAGATCCACTGATGGTCTTGTCACGATCAATGATTCACTTAAGGTAAATGAGAAAATAACTGGTTCTGAACTTCAGATAGACAACATTAGATTAATTGATAATACTATATCAACTATTAATACTAATGGGAACTTAATAATACAACCTCATGGTACTGGTTGGGTCAAATTCACTAAAGTGCATATCAAGGGTACATTGGACGTTGATGGTAATGTTGATATTGACGGTACCACATATCTCGACAAACTCAAATTCGATAGTGATACCATATCTAATCTAGCATCTAATGGTGATGTTAAGATATCCGCAGCTCGTAATATTGTAATGTCTGTCGGTAATTCGGTTACAGTGAATAACCACTTAAATGTTAATGGTAGAACATATCTAGATCAAACTGATATCAACACGGCAGATGGTATCTTTAAGATATCTGGTGCTAATAAAGTTGATATTGACGCAAACATGGACATTGATGGTACTGTTGATATTGATGGTATCACATATCTCGATAACCTTAAGTTTAATACCAATACTATATCCGCAAATAACACTCATGGTGATATTGTATTAACACCTAATGGCACTGGTTGGGTTAAAACTAACAAACTGGATATTAATGGTACATTAGATGTTGATGGTGCGTCATATTTAGATAACATCAAACTTGATGGCAATACTATATCCGCAAATAACACTGATGGTGATATCGTATTAACTCCTAATGGTTCTGGTTGGGTTAAAACTAACAAACTGGATATTGATGGTACATTAGATGTTGATGGTGCGTCATATTTAGATAACATCAAACTTGATGGCAATATCATATCAACCACTAATACTAATGGGACTTTAAGTATAACACCGCATGGCACTGGTGAGGTTTATATTCCGAAAGTATTAAATGTTAACGGTAGAACACATTTAGATCAAACTGATATCAACACAGCAGATGGTATCTTCAAGATATCAGGTGCTAATAAAGTTGACATTCAGTCAGATGTGATCATGTCTAAAACATTAAATGTTAATGGTAGAACATATTTAGATCAAACTGATATCAACACAGCAGATGGTATCTTTACGATATCTGGTGCTAATAAAGTTGATATTAATTCTAACATGGACATTGATGCTACTGTTGATATTGACGGTAGATTAGATGTCGATAACATTAGACTTGATGCCAATACCATATCAACTATTAATGCTAATGGGACTTTAAGTATAACACCGCATGGCACTGGTCAGGTCTATATTCCAAAAGTATTAAATGTTAATGGTAGAACATATCTAGATCAAACTGATATCAACACAGACGATGGTATCTTCAAGATATCAGGTGCCAATAAAGTTGACATTGATTCTAACATGGACATTGACGCAAACATGGACATTGATGGTACTGTCGATATTGATGGTATCACATATCTCGATAACCTTAAGTTTGACGGCAATACTATATCCGCAAATAACACTGATGGAGATGTTATATTAACACCTAATGGCACTGGCTGGGTTAAAACTAACAAACTGGATATTAATGGTACATTAGATGTTGATGGTACCACATATCTAGATAACATGAAGTTTGATGTCAATACTATATCCGCAAATAACACTGATGGAGATATTGTATTAACACCTAATGGCACTGGCTGGGTTAAAACTAGCAAACTGGATATTAATGGTATATTAGATGTTGATGGTGCGTCATATTTAGATAACATGAAGTTTGATGTCAATACGATATCAACCACTAATACTAATGGGAGTCTTACTTTAAATCCTCATGGTACTGGATACGTATATATTCCAAAAGTATTAAATGTTAACGGTAGAACACATTTAGATCAAACTGATATCGTAACAACAGATGGTATCTTCAAGATATCAGGCACTAATAAAGTTGACATTCAGTCAGATGTGACCATGTCTAAAACATTAGATGTTAATGGTAGAACATATCTAGATCGAACTGACATCAACACAGCAGATGGTAGCTTCAAGATATCTGGTGCTTATGGCGTTGACATTGATGCTAACATGGACATTGATGGTACTGTTGATATTTACGGTAGATTAGATGTCGATAACATTAGACTTGATGCCAATACCATATCAACTACTAATAAGAATGGTCATTTATATCTAACACCTACTGGCACTGGTCAGGTCTATATTGACAAAGTATTAAATGTTAATGGTAGAACATATTTAGATCAGACTGATATCAGCACAGCAGATGGTATCTTTAAGATATCAGGTGCCAAGAATATCGACATTGATGTCCATACCATGGACATTGACGCAAATATGGACATTGATGGTACTGTTGATATTGATGGTATCACATATCTAGATAACATGAAGTTTGATGGCACTACCATATCAACTACTAATACTAATGGTCATTTATATCTAACACCTAATGGC
>LWDU01000246.1_pt1 | contig 37098 bp, 64 predicted proteins | sample 727161 | NCBI WGS metagenome assembly LWDU01 (sample SAMN04566230, study PRJNA314399) | hydrothermal vent metagenome | isolation source: deep sea hydrothermal plume seawater | place: Mexico: Gulf of California, Guaymas Basin | collected 2004-07-11 | reverse complement strand
CATAATATCATTTTCTCCTAGCCATATCTTCAGCACACCTTCTACAATATTGGTTCTCTTTAGGTGAACCCTTTGAATGTATTTTACCATCTCTTACATATTTTTTAGTGCCTAGAGATACCTTTTTTTTGCATCGAATACAGCGAAATTTACTAAGATTGGAATTTGGTTTTTTCTTTTCTTTTCCTTCAGGTCGCCCACTTGCATTAAATCCTTTAATACCATATTGCACTTCACCTTCTTGTGCCATTGATGTTCCTAACCTAGTTTTTTTCTCTTCGATTAATTTTTTACCTTCAACATTCCTGTTTAGTGGTAAATCTGTTCCTCTTCCCATTGTTCTACTAGTGCCTTTGGGTGCATGACCTTCCTCTTCAATAGATTTTATTCTTTCGTTAGGTTTTAATCGTTCACCACCCATTATATCAACAGGTTTCCTGTTCCTATTCTTTCTAGGCCGATTTCTTTTAAGTAAATTAAACCAAGTCATTTTTTCCCACCTTCTAATATATTCCTACTAACTTGGCAACACAATCTAATCTTCTGCGTACTTTCTAAAAACCAAAAAGAATCCTTATCCCAATCAAATTTATTCTCAACATGATTACAAAGTTCTCTTCTTCCCATGTTTTGCAAATCACCATCTATACTAACATCAAGAATATCACCTTTCGGATGCACTAACTTCTTATCTAACCAAACATAGGTACTACCCATGAATGCAATCAATTTTCTAATTATCCATTGCTTCATACTAAATCACCTAATCAAATAAAGAGCCAAATCCGCCACCAAACTCATCATCAAAATATTTTGGGCAAGTCATTCCTCTCATTTTAATCTAACTTCCTATTAGGTCTTTTAAGTGAACCTTCTGCAATTAACTTTTTTGCTTCGTCAATTGTGTAATGCATTCCATCAACAGTAACTCCATATCTACTCGTATTTTTCAATCTCCCACTCTCACTTCTATCTTCATCAATTGCTTGTTGTAATGTATGCCTTAACCCAATTTTCCTTTCTCTTAGCACCATCAATAGCAATTCTTCTGTTAGATTCTTCTGAGCCAGCAACATACTTTCTCTTAGCATTCTTCTTTCTTTGTTTTATTCGCTGTTCTTCACTAGTCCAATATAAAATTGTTGATGTTGATATTTTAATACCATATTCTTCTTCCAATATCTTTTGGATTTGACTTAGACTATTGCCTGCCTCTCTTAATTCTCTCATAATATTAACATCTTCAGGAGTTAACTTATACCGCTTATCTTTTGCAGGTGCTTTGATACATTCAAACCAAGCCATTTTAATCACCAAAGTTGTGGGTACTGAAATGTTTTACCTAATGAAAACTGAAAAATAAACTTTAGTGTTGTTTGTTTTGAATTAGGCTTTTGTTTATCAGCACTAATAACTTTAGTTGGTTTAGGTTTACCTTTAAACCATTTACTTGCAGGTCTAGATGATACAGTTGCACCGTCAATTAATTCTTCAGGTAGTTTTGTTTGTGTTGTATTCTTTTTATTTTTATTATCTTTGATAATATTAAACCAGTTCACAACAACACCAATAGATTAACCCGATACACTATCCTTAATTAAATTAGTTATTAATAATAATAAAAATAAAAAAAAATTAAAACGCAAAGCATATGGTTGGATAAATATATTGTTGTCCAACCATATGGTAGCATTCATTGTTAAATGTGCTACCATACGGGGTTCTGGGAGGAATATTAATGTTTGACGAAGAAGATTGATTAACAAGTTAAGTCTACCATACGGGAATATCCTCCCAACCATATGGTAATGCACTTTGTACTTATTACCTTATATGTATGGTAATTATACCATTATTATGGTACACTTTACACGAGCGGACTTTGAATTACTTGCAGTGTTAGCAATTGATATGGAATTAACTGAAAAACAAAAGAACATATATGTTGCTAATCTAAAACTAACTAATCCTAACTTCAATGAACAAATCTTCAGAATGACTATGATGATTGAATATAACAATCGTCATATGAATGGCGAATTTGCAATAGGTGGAATTTAAATGAAGGAATGTTATAAATGTGGAAAAATAATCAGTAATAATAAATTTTGTTGTTATTCTTGTATTATAAGTGAGGCGATATAATGTTTGACGAAGAAGATTGATATAATTCCCTTCGGGGTCTTAATAATCACAAAGTTCTCACAACCATATGGTAGCATCAATAAAGATGCGCTACCACATCGGGGGTGAAAATAAGTGTACGACGAAGAAGATTGATTATCCTAACAATACAAGTGTAAGTCCTACCACACCATATGGTTTGGTAACTTTGTGGAAACCCTAATTATAATAAAATTATAACAAATTACTAAAAGGGCATCGGGTAGCAGTGACTTTACTATAAAAATACGTTAAGGTTCTTGTAATCCGCTCCGCTATAATCGAAGTTTCTAGAATGTCGAGATAGGGATTAGGCATTATGTGTGTTACTTGTTCGTGGTTTTTTACATCGTGAAATTAATCACTGTGCGTGTGTATTGCTACTTTCAGCCCTAAAGGTAATCAGATTACAATGGGAATGGTTGTTAGGGAAAGAAGGAGAGTATTATATTGTTCAATATTGTCTTCAGTAATATCACCAAAGGCATTTATTGCATCAATGTTTTTCTTCATTATTGTTAGTGCTTTAGTTGCTTCTTCTACTACTTCAGATGCAAAATCACCTCTAAATTTTAAGGACTTAATAATAATCTTATGTACTGAACCAGATTTAGATTGTGATATTTCTATTTCAAAGGGATAAGACATATTTAATATCTGTTCGGGTGCAATTGTATGTTCTGCCATAATCCAAGCATGATAAATATACATATGAGGTAATGATTACAAAGTATCATACCATATGGTTGTGAACTTTGTGAACTCACCCTATAGGTGAATATATCCACCCCTCATTGTGCTGAGGGCGATACTTCAGAAAAAGGAAAGTGAATAATATGGCAAAATATACAATAATGGAAATACGAAACATAATGGATGAATGGGTAGTTTCAGATAAGAATACTACTGGATGGATGGAAGCAGCATACGCGGATTCTTGCACTAATTTAGATTCAGGAAATATAACCGAATCTATATTCAGTACTTCAATACGTGGAATGTGCAGACAGTTAGATAATGACCCACTATCACGACGCGCTGCGGGTTTCGCATTTGATGAAACCCGACTAGATGCTGTTGGTGAATGCATTACTTTCACCAAAGTAGTAGAAACTGCATTTAATAAGTTAAGCCCAACGGCTCAAACTTATTTTGGTGCAAAGGTTTCAAAAGCGCGACCAGCAGGAATTTACGCCAACGGCGCAGATTTAGCCGGTTGGATGCAAGACAAAATCGAAAGCGAGGCAAAAAATCAGCAAAAGGCTGATGAAAAGCCAAGCAAAACAAGTGCGAAAGGGGGCAATCTCTGAGGTAGCCCCCTCCCTCGGCACACTTGGGGTTTCTCACAAAGTTCCACACCATATGGTTGGATAGTATATTCTTGGATTTTTTAAGGATAGTATATTCTTAGGATTTTTAAGGATAGGAAAAAAAAAGAGGGTACATCGGAGGGAGAGGTTGCTTTATATATGAATGGAATGTATATGGAGTATAGATGATGGGAGAATCCGTTAAAGAGCGTGTTTCTCTATAACATCATATAATGACCACTAACTTAAGGGAAAAACATTTCACTACCTATTTTAATGGTTCATAAGGATAGTAATATCTCCCATTCCATATAATATAATATAAAATATCAATATCTATACTATATAGGATATATCATAATAAATATAATAATACATGATTTAGTTATCATGGTTTTCTCACACTTTCTCATCGTTTCTCATGTGATATGAGAAAAAGAAAGGGGTAAAAGGTTAGAAACTAACCTAATTAAGTACTTATTTATTATAATTATCATATTATCATATTATTATTATATCTCTCTCTCTCTCTCTCTCTCTCTCTCTCTCTCTCTCTCTCATAAGAGCATGAGAAAGTGAGAAAATGCGATAAACATACTAAAATATGTGAATCCGGCTCAATTTCAAAGATTTCATTTCTCATAGGCTTGAGAATGACTGAGAATTACATGATAAGTAATTCATATACACCAATGTTACGATATGTAGCATTTTACACTCGCACTAGGCGATAGTCCTGTAAATCTATCAAAGAGTTCCCCTTCTTCGGAAAAAGTTCAATTTGATAGTATGCGCCGTGAGAACAGGGGTTTTTTACAATAATAAGAACCGAGGAATGGAACTATCCATAGGAATTATCTGACTTAGCGGAAGGATAAGGAACATGAGGAAATCCATTCTTCAGAAAAAGATAAAGAAGTTTATATTTGAAACTGAATATGGAAAAGATTAGAATTAGTGTTACATGATTAGCATACCTTAAATGCCTTCGGGAGTTATACGGAAGTTATTCATTATCTGATTCTAGTTTAAGTAAGTATTCTAGTTTTTAAAAAGATGTTTATGCAAGGAAAGATGTTCCTTGTGTACTGCGGCCATTAATAAGTAAAAGCATTGTTAATCAAGGAATTTATTTCTTGTGTTTGTTAGTAACATCAGTAGTCAACATCGAATAGTAAAAACTAATTAATCACATTTGACTAATGTGATTACNTTTCCCCATACATTTCACAAACACTTTTCAGGTATCGCCTGATTTGGGGCTTACTACTTTTTTGCCATTGTAGTAAGTCCCTTCACACTCAACATATCAGACGGGAATCTGATAACTGAGTTAGGTTTTGAATAAGTAATAAATTGCATTATGTTCAGTTTTGGTAGTTTCTCATAAGTTTTTGCCTCAAGCGGTATTGTTCTTAATCCTGTGGTGGGATAAGCAATTTTCCTAACATTCAATAATAATAATAATAATAATAATAATAATAAGAGGAAATAAAAATGATAATAGGAACAAAAGAACAAGAAGAAATATGGAAAGAAATGACTTATGGTGATTCACATATGATGGTTTATGCTGGTGCTGGTACTGGTAAGACATTCACAATTGTTGAAGGTGCTGAACATGTAGTTGGTAACAAATGCTTTTTAGCATTTAACAAAGCAATTGCAACTGAATTAGCAAATAAATTACCTGATGATTGTGAAGCAAAAACATTTCATAGTTTAGGTTTATCATCCATTAAGATGGTTAAAAGGAATTGTAAAGTTGATAATAAGAAAACATACAACATAGTTAACAATCTGATGGGTAAGAAATTCAAATCTACATCTCAATTAATCAAATTAATTAGTTTGATGAAATCTTCAATGGTTGAATGGGATGATAGAGAATCAATTCAAAAAATAATGGATGAATATAATATTGAGTTTGATGGTGTATTAGAAATGAATAATGCCCTGAAGTATCTCCCTACAATAAAGAACAATTGTATGGATTTATCAATCGTTGATTTTGATGATATGATTTGGCTTCCCGTTGTTATGGATTTAAGCGTTAAACATTATGATGTAATATTTGTTGATGAAGCACAAGACTTCAATGAAGTTCAAAGGCAATTAATTTTGAAAACCTGTAATGGTGGTAGGATGATTGTAGTGGGCGACCCAAAGCAAGCCATCTATGGATTTAGAGGTGCAGATAGTGCTTCAATGAATTTATTTCAAGACACATTAAATCAATCTTCTAGAGGGGTAAAAGAATACACTCTAAGTATTACTTGGAGATGCCCTAAGTCCATAGTCAAAGAAGCAAATCGTTTCTTTGGTGATTATACATGTCGAGAAGATGCTGAAGAAGGAGTGGTTAAAACTAATGCAGATTTTGACCCTAAAGTTGGTGACTTAGTTTTATGTAGAACTAATGCACCTTTGATTCAAAGTTGCTTCTCATTAATTTCACAAGGAATACCTGCTTATGTATTAGGTAGGGATATTGGTTATAGTTTGAATCTTCTAGTAAAGAAGGTAACAAAGAATATGGATATGTCTATTGCAGAATTTCTACCTTTATTAGAAAAACATGTTTCATATCAAGTTGATGTATTAAAGAAAGCAGACAAAGAGCGATTAGTTCAATCTGTTGAAGATAAACATCAATGTATAATTTATCTCACTAAAAATGCAAGTAGTGTTCAAGGTATTCTTGATAACATTAAGGCTATATTTGGTGATGGTAAAAAGAGAGGCGTTGTATTCTCTACTATTCATAAAGCCAAAGGTCTTGAAAGAGATAACATTTGGATATTAAAACCTGAACTTATGCCTCATCCTATGGCAAAGTCAGCAGCAGATAAACAGCAAGAAAAGAATCTTTGTTATGTGGCAATCACAAGAGCAAAGAAAACTTTGAATTATGTAGGTGAGAGAATTGGTTAAGTGTAAAGAATGTAAAGATACAGGTTTAGTAGCAGTGCAACTTCCTGAAGGTGGTTTAGTGGTTGAACCATGTATGCCATGTTCTATGGAAGATTATATTAAATATATAGATACATTAGATTTCTATGATAAACATGGAATTAATTAATACTTTAAGGATAATTAAGAATTAGTATTATTACATGCGAAATGGTTCTGGTGATAACTACTGGGGATTACAATGTAGCGGTCGGTCACAAAGCAGGATGTAAAAAGTGTGTTTTTAGCCTAAAAACAGTGTTTTTTATGTTGTAAAATTTATGCGAAATAAAAAAAGTCATGTATTAGGTAGGGATAGATAGTTTCCTAAAGGAATAAAATGTTTTGGTCTATCGCCTTCTCGGTGTGATTGTTAATCATGCCAATAGAAGATTTTAGTCGTAAACATTATGCAAGATTTACTAATGGAGTAGTGTGTATAGATGATGTTCAAGCATTCACATGGAGTAAATTAAAACCTAATGATGAGTTAACTAGATTTATCTATCCTTCAACAAGAAAGGGGGATGTGTATAAAATAGTTTTATTCTTAAAAGGTGGACAGAATTTTATCACTGCAACTAGTAGAAAAAACCTTAAAAAAATAATAACTAGATTTAAGGCTCAAAAAACCCTTTTAGGAGAGGATGAGTTATGGGAAGAGGAATAGTAACTGAAGATATAATAAAGAACATACAAGCAATGCAATATCATTACAATAAAATGATTGAAGCATATGAAAAATTACCTACTCTAACGCCAATGAGAAAGGTAATAATAGACGATGCATTAATAGTTATAGGAGCAACTATGGATGGAGTTTATAATGAATTAAAAGATTATGGCGAACAAATATGAGGAAATAAAAATGAATGAAGAAAAAGAAATTAACCCTTTTATGGGAATGAAAGAACAACACAAATATGAGGTAATAAAAATGGATAATAAAGAAAGAAAAAAATTGAATAAGGAATTAAGAATGAGTGCTGCTATACCAAAAGGTATGGAAGATTTGAATGAAACTACTTGGAAAAATAAGTATAATAATTGTATAATTACAATTGTAAAAAGAATAGTTACAGATACAGGTAATGTTTTATGGTTTTCAAATACTGATGAAATATACACTATTATAGATTTGAATAAACATTGGCATCTTATTTCTGATACTACCGAAGAAGAGGAATAAATATGAATAAAGAAAGTAATGTAGAATTTAGAATGGTATCTGATGATGATATGCCACCAATAGTGATAACTATGAATGAAGATGATAAAGTTAAAGTTGTTTTAAATCAAAATAATTTAATATGGTTATCTCTACATAGAAAAACAATTGGTGGACTACCTGAAGCACTATATTCAAAACTAGATATGCTTCTTGATGGTTTTCTACGAGAACAAAGACATAATGAAAGGATTGATTTAGAATGATTGATGATAAACCTATAGCATGGAATGAAGAAGATGTAGTGATTCACACTACCCAATGTTGTGGTGCAAGAGTATGGATATATACAGATTATAGCGAAGGCGGAGAATTATTACTACCCATTTGTGTTGCCTGTAAGAAAAAAGTAACTTTAGAAGGAGAGATAATCGAATGAATGCAGATATATTTGAAGAACAACTTAAAATAAAAAGTAATAATTATCCTAGATTGACTAGTAAATTATTAGAATTATCTAATGCTGATAAATATGATGATGCTAAACAGGAATGGAGAATAACAGGAAAAACTTGGGATTCTAATAGAACTTATAATAACCACCCTAATGTTTTATTGGAACTTAATAATCATCCTAGTAATCATAAACACCATTGTTTATGTGGTCATAATATTAGATACCATTTTGAAGTAGAAAATACTATCACTAATGTATTAGAAATAGTAGGTTCTAGTTGTATTAACAATTGGATGGTATTAAGACATATTAATGAGGTATTGAAAATAGATAAGAGAACCATTACTGAAAAGATGATTGATGAATGGAAACAAACAGCAGTTCAATCTTTGGTGAAGGATTCATGGTGGGAATTAGATGGTGAAGATTTTACTAATAATTTTAATAATATAAAGGATTTAGATTTAAGAATAAATGTGAAAAAGACAGGAAAGAAATATTGGGATGAAATGTTAAAGGAATACAGACCCCAAACATATATTCGCAAATCAAGTAATGGTATATATGGACACCCTGATTATCAAATGGCTTCAATTGTTTGGAGATGGAATCATCCTGATAATAAACGAAGTCAAATAAATAGTAAGAGGGGATTTCCTAATGAAAGACTAATTAATGATATTGCACATTTTCTTATTAATATGAATAGAATACTTACTATAATTCAAATTGAAGATAAAAAGGATTCAGAAAGGTATCAAGAATTAGCATTAATTGATAATGTTATTCGTAATGAAATAATTAAAACTAATGAAAATGATTTAGACCAACATCATTTTTTGAAGGGATGTGATTATTTTGGTATCAGGCCGTTCACAACAGGTGAAGCAAGAAATGCTTGGGAACGAAGATTTCTGAGAGATATGAGAAGGGTAGTGGTTAATATTCAACAGCCTACAGAAAAGCAAGCCGATAAACTTATTAATATATTAAATAGAAGAATTATTACAGAAGAAGGGGCGGTTCTTTCCAACGATGAATTTGTTAACCCTGACGATACAATGAGGATGTAAATATGGCAAAGAAAAATAAGAAAATAGAAGAAGAAGAAGTAACGGAAGTAGAATCAGAAGATGTGGCTATGCAAACGCCATTAAATACATTGCAAGAAGATTTCAATCGTCTTTTAGAATATGCTAAGGGGTTAGAAGGAACTCTTCAGTCATTCAGACAGAAGGTTGATGTTTACGAAGCAATGCAAATGCAACTACTTGGTGATAAGCGAGAGTTAAAATCGTATATTACACAATTAGAACAAAGACAAAGTGAGTCTTAAAAACACAAACATGGAGGAATAAAAATGGTTAAAGAAATGAAATTAAGAATAATGAATGAAACAGGCGACACAAATTTAGTTGTTAATACAACTGAAATGTGTGAGCAAATAGCAGAACACCCAACACATTGGGTTTATGTTGACGGAGATATGATTTCTAGGGAATCTGTAGTCAATGTAGATTGGAATGAAGTTGAGGCTGTTAACTTAGTACCAGCACTTGTTGGCGGAAATCAATAAGTTTACAAAACTAAGTTTATCTTACTATAGGTTATAATGCCTATCAGTAATTACTATAGGTCTAGTCTGACTGTTTAGTAATCCCAATAACGGGAGTTGTTATCTAATGGGTGTGATGCCCATTAAATCTTATTTAAAGGAGAAAAAAAAATGAATAAAGAAACTGAATTTGCATCAAAAATAACACACTTTACTAAATATGCTAAACATAAACCCGAACATAATAGAAGAGAAACATGGGAAGAAACTTGTATTAGAAATCTAATAATGCATCAAAATAAAATAACCACCACATTCCCAAATCCTAACACTCAAAATTTACTTTTACATAAACTATATGACGTTTATGATAATTATGTAATTCCAAAACTAATACTACCATCAATGCGCTCTATGCAATTCTCAGGGAGAGCAATAGAACGCTCACCAAATAGAATATACAATTGCGCTTACTTACCAATAGATAATATTTTATCTTTTTCAGAAACAATGTACCTTCTATTAGGTGGAACAGGAGTAGGTTATTCTGTTCAGAAACAACACATAGAACAATTACCGCCGATTAAAAAAGCAACATATTCTATGAAGTATATTATTCAAGATACAATTATCGGTTATGCCGATGCAGTGAAAGTATTGATTCAATCTAATATAGGAGAAATAGATTATATCCCTGTATTTGATTTAAGTGAGATTAGACCTGAAGGAACTTTGTTAAAAACTACTGGTGGTAAATCTCCTGACCCAATGATTCTAAAAAGATGTTTAGAAAATATTTCTAATGTTTTTAATAGTAAACAGAATGGAGAAAAATTAACTCCATTAGAATCACATGATATTCTTTGTTATATTGCAGATGCAGTATTAGCAGGTGGTATTAGGCGTTCAGCAATGATTGCTTTATTTAGTTATGATGATAATGAAATGATTGACTGTAAAAGTGGTGAATGGTGGACTTTTAATGAACAAAGAGGTATGGCGAATAATTCTGCTGTATTAAATAGGAATGAAGTTACCCAAAGTGATTTTAAGGTTCTATGGAATAAAATTCAAAATAATGGTAGCGGAGAACCTGCATTCTATTTCACTAACGATACAGAATGGGGAACAAATCCCTGCGTAGAAATAAGTTTAAAACCATATAGTTTCTGTAATCTTTGTGAAGTAAATGTTGCTAATGTTAAAGACCAATTAGATTTAGAAAATAGAATAGATGCGGCTACATTTTTAGGAACTTTACAAGCAACATATACAGATTTTCATTATTTACGACCTATATGGAAACAAACAACTGAAGAAGATGCATTAATTGGAATATCTATGACGGGTGTTGCTAATAATAGAATTAAAGGATTAAATTTAATTAATGCTAGTGATTTAGTTAAAGAAAAAAATCAGTATTACTCACAATTAATGAAAATTAATCAAGCGGCAAGAACAACCTGCGTTAAACCTGCTGGAACAACTAGCCTAATATTAGGCACAAGTAGTGGTATTCATGCATGGCATTCTAAATACTATATTAGAAGAATGAGAATAGGTAAAAAAGAACCTATTTATAATTATTTATTAGAGAATATTCCTAAATTAATAGAGTGTGAGATTAAACACAATAAAACTACGGGAGAATCTTATTCTTCAGAGCATTCTGCTGTGTTATCATTACCTCAAAAAGCACCTTATAAAAATAGCATTATAAGAGATGATGAATCAGCGTTAGATTTACTTAACCGTATTAAATATATTTCAACTAATTGGGTAAAGAATGGACATAACAATGGTATTAACACAAATAATGTATCTGCTACTGTTAGTGTAAAACCTAATGAATGGAAAGAAGTTGGTGAATGGATGTGGGATAATAGAATTTCATACAATGGTATAGCATTATTACCGTATGATGGTGGTAATTATACACAAGCACCATTTGAAACTATTGATAAGGATAAATTTGAGGAAATGGTTAATATTATAGAAGATTCTAATTTTAATCTACAAGATATTGTAGAAATAGATGATAATACTAATCTACAATCCGAAATTGCTTGTGCTGGTGGAACTTGTGAAATTTAATTTAAAAAATTATCCGACTCTAGCGGAAGAAAGTAATTTTTTACTTATTGAAGAAGATATAATAGATATTATAGAAAATATAGGGTGTAAATCTCTTATTAAACGTAATTTCAGTGCAAGAAAAAAGGGTGAATTATCCCATATTAAATTAATTAAAAATATTGTATATAGTGTAGCATATGGATATACAATAATAAATAATATAGATGAATTAGAGGATTATATCTACTATTCAATAGATGTTAAAATAAATAATAAAAAAAATAAATGGAGAAATAAATATGAAAATAAAATTAACAATACCAACTGTCGGTGATGGCGGAAACGTAATAAATTCTAGTTTTTTGTTTAGAGCAGAAGAAAAGGACAAAATTCTATTTAGTAAGTTATACTTACGAGAATATATTAGACCCAAATATATTTATAAAAGTCGTGGATTAAATAATCGTGGTGAGAAAGTTATTAATTGTGGTAGAGTAACTATAGGAAATAATAAAGATGACCCTGTTTTACACTCTATATCTACAACTATTAATGATTCGTTATTCCCAACAAAGATTAGAGATAATAAAAAGTCTAATTTTATGAATACTATTACATTTAAATATATTAATGGTTCTATGATGTTATTTTATGGTAGAACTAATAAAAGATATTATATTAATGGTATGTTGATAAATAAAGCAGACCTTATTAAAGCAATAAGTAAAATTATATTAAGGGCTTCATTAACTAGATGTAAAAAACAATTATTTCAGTATATGAGAAAAGTAACACTATTTCCTCATAATGTTCTTTATGCTTTAGAAAATAGAACACCTTATCATTTTCAACATGAAATGAGAAAAACAGAAGTAGTAATTAATACTAAATTAATTAATGAAGAAGAATGTGTATTAGAAATATCTGATGGTATTTGGGGAGCATTAAAAACAAAAGAATTAAGCACTTTTATTGATTATTTTAAATATAATAAGAAGAGAAGTAAAACATGGAAAGTAGGAATTACTAATGAGTTCTTATGGGAACAATTAATGGGTGAACCACCTTCAAGAACAGAACTATCTAAAATGACGCAGTGGTTATTACAACATAGAACATCTGATTTAATAGAAGATAGAGCAACTAAATTGTTATTTGATATTTCCGCAGAAAATCCTGCTATTGATTTTGTTCAGTTTCGTAATCCACAAAATAAAGCATTATTTGTACATGGAAAATATTCTGATTGGGTTATAGTGTATATTGGTAAAGGTATGAAGCGAGGAACACAAGATGTAGTAACCTACCAAATTAAAGCCCCTTCTAAAGAGAAAGGTAATTGGCATGGAATGAGGCTTTCAGGTAGTATTTGTATTGATAATGTGTCTAGAGGGTCTAGTGTTGGCGACCAATTAGTTGCTAGAGCATTAGCGTTGGTTGATGAAAGAATAGCGGCACACCATCTTTACACTATTAAACCGTTGATAACCCCTGCATTAATTAGTGGGGATGTAATTATGCCGAGATTAGATAGAAAGAAATTAAATAGTTGGAATCAATCAAAGGCAAATGAATTTACTTTAAAACAAGAACAAAAGAGGAATGTAAAATGAAATGTTCAGAATGTAATTGTATTACAACTTCCTTTGATGAAAGATTAGGTGAAACTATTTGTAATAATTGCGGTCTGATTTTATCAGTAGATATTTTTGAAGAAACAATGAGTGTAATTACAACAACAAAGCAACAAGGTAATATTACATTTAATAGAAGTGCTGATATTTATACTCTAGGTTCTGTAATATGGAAGAATGATGTGAAGGTAGGCTACAATAGTAATAACTACAAATTGTTTCGTGAACAATTAAAATCAGTTTCTAATCCAACAGAACAAAGGTTCAAGGTTTCATCCGGTATGTTTTTATCTTATTATAGTGGAAAATCACTACTTCCTGAAGTTTTTTTGAAGTTTAAAATTCTTAAAGAAGAACATATAATAAGAGGACTACCTATTGATAATGTAGCCGCAGGTATAGTATATTATGTTCTTAAAGAAAAAAATATTCCTGTTTCATTGAAGGATTTTTCAAAGAAAAGTAAAATACCCACTAAAAATATAATGAGAACGGCTAAAAAACTAACTAAGAGGTTTGGTAAAGCACATGTATTTAGTGATTTAAATGTAAATGATATAATTAATCAATTTATAGAAAATTTAAATTCTTTAGAAGGTAAATCTAAGATACCTGATTCTGTTAGAATGGATTTCTACAATTTTATTGAATATATAAAAAGATGTTATGATAATTTTAACTTAACATTTACAAGAAACCATATAATAACAGCAATATGGATGGTAGGACAAACACATATTTCACTAAATATAACACAAGATTTACTCAAAGAATTATGTAACATAAGCCCATATACTATTAGACATAAAACTGAACAGATTTGTAATAATCTAAATTTAGATAGAAGTAAATTGAAATTATACACTATTGAAAACATTATAAATGGGGTAAGATAATATGGGAATGATAAATGAAATAGATATAATGATTAAAAACCAAGAAAGCCCTGAAGAAATAGCAAAAGTTATTCTCAGTTCAGGGAATTTTGATGGTAATAGTGATGAAGCATTAAGATGTGCAATAGAAATAATAAAGGAGCAATAAAAATGAAAATAAAAAAATTAAAACAAAGAAAAATATTGATAATAGGAGCAGGTGGGATAGGTAGTTATCTTGTATCTTTCCTAGAAAGAATTAGTGAGAGAAGGCAACCACTTTATCACATTACTATTTATGATGATGATAAAGTAGAAGAAAAGAATTTATCTTATCAGAATTTTAATGTAAGTGATGTTGGTAAAACAAAAGTAAGCGTTGTTGGTAATTCAGTAGGGATAAAACCTGCTATAATTAATCGAGAAGAATTTCAAGTATTAGTATCTAAACAAATGCATGGATATAAAGGTAAACATCCTTATGACCTTGTAATTTGTTGTGTTGATAATCTTGCGGCTAGGAGATTAATGTATAAAGAAGGACATGGAGAAGATTGTCCTGTAAAATGGTTAGACCTTAGAGCGCAAGGTAGAAATGCAGTATTAATTTCTTACAAAGTTAATCCTATATTAATACCGGATTTACTTGCCGGTGCAGATGGTTCATTTAGTTGCCAAAATGGAGATTGGGATGGTTCTGCTAAAGATGTTAATTCAATGCATATTGCAATAGCAGGTATTGGAACTCAATGGATTCAACGATGGTTTAATGATAATAATGATGTTGCAGATAAAATGGTGGTGCATGTATGAGAGCCGCGTCAAAGGCTCATGTTGAGTATGAAGTGTTAAGATATATTCTTAATAATATAGACTTGTCTGATTTAGAAGAAAGAATGTGTCCTAAAGATGATGCTAAGTTAGAGTTACTAACTAAGAGATTTAATGATGGTGCAAACGCTATTTCTAAACAGATTAATAATAAGATTCAAAGTAGGAAGAATAAACTTCCAAAGAAGCATTCAGCATATAAGGTGAAACAATGAAGTATATTCATTTCAATATATTAGATAGGGTTCTATGTGGTGCAGAAGCAGAACCCGTTCCAGAAAAATTGGCAAACACTAGAAGATTGTGTAATGATTGTATTCAAGTTATATGGAAGGAACAGTATAGTAGAAGTTTATCAATACAGAAAGGACAATTCAATAATAGCACAACAATAGAACAGAAAATAGTTGAAGAGGCGTGGTTAGAAACAGTTGATACACAAACGAAGTTATTACCACCTAAAAAAATAAAACCATTAGCGTATTATTTAAAATTAAAGGAAGTATAACTATGGGAGTAAAAAGATACAGGTATATGGATGGTGAAAAAGGTGATGAACAATACCTAAAGGAGAAAGATGAGGAATCAGAAGCCCTAATCATGTTTATGCACAATCTAATAGAAAGGGCTGAAATAAAAGCAAGTAAATATAGAAATATTGCTTTACTTTCTAATGTCTGTTGGATTTTAGTATATTATTGGTGGTGAAAGTATGAGCAATGACTCAACAAATAATTGCCCTACTTGTAAAGAACCAATGAAATTAATGAAGGGAATATCCCATAAATCCCGTTATGATGATGGTGTTTCAACACAATACCATTATTGTGTTCATTGTAGTGAAGAAAAATGGAAAAACAAGGAGAGTGAATAAAATGGTAGAAGATACAGATATAGATGATATAATAGAAGAAGATGTAGGGAATATAATGAATGTAATAACAACTGATGGTTATTATCTTCAAGCACAAGTAGTAAAGGTATCATGCCCTGCTTGTGGTGAGGAATTTTTAGGAACTAAAAGACATGCTGGTGGATTCATAGCAGGTCATAGAGCCTTTCATGAATTTGAAAATACCCGCGACACAATAGTAGAATCAATGGGAGGAATATAATTGGTTTCGTGGTCGTTTGAAGAAAGAACAATGTTATATGAATTAGATAATGATGGACACCTTCAGAATTATATTACTATAAAACTAAATAAAACATTTGGAACAACAAGAACAATAGACGCTATTAAGCGTCAATTATATATTAAACATGTAGATGAAGGAAAGAAATTACCTTATAATCAAAGAGGACAACATTATTCTGAAAAACAGATAGCATATTTAATTAGAGCAAGAGAAGAAGGATTAAATTGGAATGAAATAACTGAAAACTTTGCTACAGAATTTAAACATAGAAGAAGTGTTGGTTCACTTCAACATAAATATAGTAATACATTAAAGAAGTTAACAATTCAAGAAAAAGAAAGTTTAAGGGAAGTTACTATGGATGATTATGATAATTTATTTAATGAAAAACAACAAGAAAGATTATACTTAAAGAAAATAGAAACTGATATTAAACACAGTAAAGAATATGAGAGAAAAAGAAATTTAACTCGGCGTGTAGATAGAAGTAATGTAATAGAAGGGTTAACACGACAGGGATGTGTTTGGACAGAAAGAGAAGATATTAAATTGTTAATGTTATGGAATAATTCTAACATGTATGAAATTAGAAATGAAATGTGTAGAACATATGGTGCTTGTGCTTACCGATATGAAAATATTAAATTTGGTGCTTTAAAAAATAGTCAAAGGACAATGCTTATTGCTAAAAATAAAATTAAATTAATAAAACGAAAAGCATACCAAGATAAATTTTACCGTAATAAAATTAATAGGTTAATGTCCTATATTAATAATAGAAAACAAAAAAGAATTAATAAAAAAATTAATAAACTACAACTACTTATTCAACAGAATCATGATAAGTTAGATGGTAATTAGGAGTGAAATAAAATGAAAGAAAAAATAAAAATAGAAGAAGAAAATAAAGCAATGAAAGATTTTGATTGGAAGAATCACATTAGGGATGTGTATAAAGATATGAATAAAATCAATGAAGGTGGTGTTAATTTTATTAGCCCTTGCCAAGATAGTGAAGTATTTTTAACATCAATTTGGAATATGTCTATGGATGTATTAGATGGTATGGAAGTGCAAGTAGTTATTGACGACAAAGATGATTTGTATATCAGTAGTGGTTCAGCATCATTTGTATCTTTTGAAAATCATGAAGATGAATTAGTAAATGGTGCGCCAATGAGAATACCAATTAAATCATGGATTCATACCCATCCATTTGGTGAGGCTTACCTTAGTGGTACAGATTGGAAAACAGTAAAGACATGGCAACCTATTATGAAAAGTGCTATTGTGTTAGGTGATAATCAATACCTTGCGGTGAACATGGATAATGCTAGATACGAAAAGGGAACTTTTTCAGCAAAGAAGGTTTACTATGGATTATTAGAACAAACTAATTTTGGTGATGTAGAACCTATGATGGAAGGTGAAGAATAATGGATAAACAAGAATTATTAGAAAACCATGCTAATATTGGTAAGAGCATTAAATCTTTATTCAAGGATAATAAAGAACTAATAGGTTTAGTATGTTATATGAGAAAGTTATTAGATGAGTGTTTACGCGAATCAGATGAGGGCGACTTAGTTCCTTTAACTAACGACGATAAAAAATTAAATAGAGCATTTGAAATTATGATGTTAGTTCAACATGAAAAGGATTTAAAGAAAGAAGAAAAACAAAATGTAAAATTACAACAAAAACAATTAGGAGAATTTTAAATGACTACATTAACTGAAGAAAATAGTAGACAAACAACATTAGAAGAATTTGGATTAACGTTTGGAGATGAAGAATAATGAAGAAATTTATTGCAATATTATTTGCATCAATTCTATTAGCAGGATGTTCTATTCCTGACCCTGAAGAAGTATTTGCTGAAGAAACGGAAAGCCCTAAAGAATGGATTAATATTAGTGGGTCATTTACTTATTTAATTAATGATGTGAACAATTCTACACAAGAAACTATTTGGATAAATGTTAATAGTTCTCATGGTTTAATTGAGTTAGATAGTTTCCAATATAATATTACACATCTAAGTTTTGAAGTAGTGAATAATACAGTTTATTTTCATAACTATACATATGTTGTATCGGGTTATCTTGAACAAAATAATTTTATGTGGAATATTGGATATGCACCTAATTTTGGTAATGCAAGTTTAATATTTCCAACCTTTCCATTTGATGTAACTATTTATTACAATGTTAATTATCGTATATGGAATGGTCAAGAATGAATAAGAAAGCATTGACTATTCATTTTCCTGCACCATTACCAGCAGAAATACCTTGCCCTATTTGTGAAGGCAATAAATGTAAGGTTTGTGATAGAACAGGTAAGATGAAATTAGTAGTAGATGCTAAAGTACCAATACAAAGAAACCTTATTATAAAATATATTTCTAATAATTTAGAACATATAGCAATAGAATTATCTAGACAGTATGGTTTAGTTCCTGAAGTTAATACTGAAGAAATATTTGAGTGTGATGAAGGAACAACATATGAAATTGCAAAGATAAGTAGTTTAGGTGGAGTAATATGGATAGCAAGCAGATTAGACAAATTAGAATCTCCTAGATATTTTAATAGTGTTAGAGAATTAACTCGATTTAAAGAAGGGTGGTTTACATGAGTGATGATATGGATATAATAGCAAGAGTACCACGAAATGCTACTACTGAACTATTAATCAAAACAGGAACTTTTTGGAAAATTGAAGTGGTAGATATTAGATGGTATTCTGATGGTAAACCAACAAGAAAAGGAGTAAGAATAAATATGGATGAATTGCCTACTTTAATTAAGGCACTTCAAAAAATTAATAATAAAAATGAGGCAAACAAGGATGAGTCTGAGTAGATTATCAAAAATGTGTGAAGCAATAGAAATATCGTTGAGTTCATTTTCTAATCCTAAATTAGTGTTAGATATTCTAACTCTAAATTTAGAAACTAATTCTATTGGTAATAAACGAGCAATAACTTGGGTTGCTAATGCTTTAGAGTTGTTTGAAGAAGAAGTTAAAAGTCAAGAAGAAATATGGGGAGATATAGGAGAAGGACTGTATCAATATTTACCTAGTAAAGAAGATAGTAAACTTTCAATTAAAGAAGTTTATTCCTTATTATTATTAGATTGTTCTAGTATTAACAGTAATTCATATGTTATTTTTGCTAGTGCAATAAAAGATATGTCTGATTTAGAGATTAAATGGTTTATTAGATATTGGTTAAGGAATCCTAGAAATAGAGTTTCATATTCAATTGTTGTTAAGGCAATAAATAAAAGATTTCCTAATAATAATGTAATTAAATTATCTAATATACAACATGTTTCAGTAGTATTTTCTTATTTAGAATCAGGTAGAACACCACCTACTACTATACAAACAGGAATGTTTCTAAAACCATCATTGGCTAAAACTTATAATTCTAATTTACCTTCAGAATATATTTTAGACATAAAGTATGATGGTAATAGGTATCAAATACATAAAGATAATAAAAATGTTATGATTTTTAATAGAAAAGGTAAACTTGTAACTCATCAGTTTCCTGATGTAGCAGAACAGGTTTCACACTTCAATGCCAATAGTTGTATTTTAGATACTGAAATATATCCCATTATTAAAAATGGTAGTATAGACCCTGCACCACACAAGAAAATGGCGGCAAGGGTGCATTCCAAAGATAAACAAGAAGCCTTGCTTAAATGTCCCGTTAAAATGGTAATTTTTGATATTATACAATACATGGGCGAGTTATTAATTGACGAACCATATAGAATAAGGTTATCACATCTATTGGATTTTCCAATAGAAAATAGAGTATGGAGTTTTGATAAAGATACTTCGATTGAATCAGCATATAATATTGCTATTAATAGAGGGTTTGAGGGTATTATGATTAAAGATTTAAATGCCCCATACAAAAGCGGTAGGAGTAATAATATATTGAAACATAAACCTTCTAGAATAGAATTAGATGTAGTTATTACTTCTGCTGAATATGGTAAAGGTAGAAGGACAGGGGTGTTTAGTTCATTTGGAATTTCAGTAAAAACTGAAAATGGATATGAAAGTATAGGTAAAGTAGGCACTGGATTATCAGATAGTGATTTGCTATATCTAACAACAGAACTTAAGAAGATAATAGATAATTATTCTTCGGATGTGTATTATGTATTACCTAGAATAGTTTTAGAAGTTAGATGTGATTTAATATCACAAGATTCTAATGGTAATTATGGATTAAGGTTTCCTAGAGTAGAGAGAATTAGAAATGATAAACACCCATATGATTGCAATACTTTAGAAGATATTAAAAACAATAGGTAAAATATTAATTACCTACATAGCAAAACCCACAGTATCAATTATTAAAGCCGAAAGATATAGTATGGGATATAGAGTTAAATTATCAATAGTATTTAGAAGCAACGCTGAAAGGTTGTTGGCACTTCAACGTTGTTTCCTTCAAAACAATATAGAAAGTAAATATAAAATATCTGAATCAAAAAGTAGACAAAGACCTATTCTGATTATATCTAAGTTAAATGATATATCTAAATTTGTAGAAACATATGATATTGTTTCAGTGTCTTTTAGTGATAATTGGGATATATTTATTAATGTTAAAAAGTTAATAGGAGAAAACTCACATAAAACTATGAAGGGTCTTGATGAAATAATAGAATTAAAGGGGTATTTAATATGAAGTGTGTTAGATGTAATCTAAGAAACATTTCATCAAATAGAGATATGTGTAACATGTGTTATCTAAATATATTAGATAATAAACCTAAAAATAAAGTTGATGATGTAGAGATATTAGAATATTATATTCACAAGGCTCTTTGGGATGGTTGCAACGATTGTGGTTGTAATGATTTTTATTGTGATGCAGGTATAAAAGAAGAAAAAGAAGTTAAATGGTACATATTAAAAGTTCAGTGTCCCAATTGTAATAGTAATTATGAACAAATAATGGAAGTAAGAATAAATGAGTTTAATAAAAATAAGCAAAGAACACATGAGCAGTAAGCCACTAATAGTTTTAGGCAATACTGCTATGGATAAAATGAAAAGAGCAAGAAGTTTTGTTTCTGATAGTCCAATAGTAATGTATGCCAATGAGTTTAATATTGTAGACAATTATAGTATTCCTAAAGATAGAGGAATTATAATAGATGAGATGCACTTTAAACCAAATAATGATTTAATTAAAAAAACTATATTAGAATATGCAGGACAAGTAGTATTGATTTCTGATAGTAAAAAAGCAGTGTTGCCTACAATATATAATTTATGTGATATGAAAAGACCAACGGAAAAAATAGATGTGAAAAACATTTCACCAAGAGCAGATGAACCTATTAATTATGAAGTAGATATGTTCACTTTAGCAAGAGAATATTTAACTAATAGAGATAGAGATGAAGTTGCATTAAAACTTAAGATAAATACACCAGCAGATAATCAATTATTATCTTGGATTGTTCCTAATATAAACCCTAACAAAATAGCGTTTATAGATAACAATGTTAAAAGACGCTGGAACAATTCATATTTTTATGAGTTATTAGCATATTCTCATAATGGTAAACTAAGTGCTAAGATGGTTATGCCTACCAGAAGAAAATATTCTAAGTTAGGTAGTATCGCTAGTAGATTAGGATTAAGAAGGCATGAAACTTATTTGATTCAAGACCTTCTTAAAAATGAAGAATTTAAAAAATATGCTATGACTAAGTTAAATAATTCAGAATGTAGATTATTAAAACTTGGTGAAAAGAAAGTTAGAAAAATAGATAATATTGTTTTACCTACTCCAACATTAGACAAGTGGTTATAATGGCAAGTCATAAAAAACACCAAGATAGAAAAAAGGCTCTAATAGAGTATGGAGAAAAACATATTAATAATACTCTAGATTTTAATGAGATAATGATATTCATTAACACTTATAAAAATAATAGAGGTAGATTACATAGAAAAGTTAATACTAATAGACAAGTAATATATAATTTACTATTAGGAATGAATGAATTTAAAAAAGTAAAAAAAGGGTATTGGAAATATATACCTATTAAAAAAAATGAGGAATAAAAATGAGTGAATTATGGACAGAAAAATATAGACCAACAAAACTTAGTGGGATTATAGGTCAAACTAATTTTGTGTTGGATGCAGAACATTGGATTTTGAATAAAGAAATGCCTAATGTTTTATTGTATGGTGTTGCAGGGGTTGGTAAAACAGCCGCCGCAATATCATTAGCAAATGGGATATTAGGTAATGATAGGAAAAATAACTTCTTTGAGATTAATGCTTCTGATGATAGAAAGTTAGAAACAGTAAGAAATAAAATTAAAGAAATTGCTTCTACTAAAAGAATTGGTGATGTTCCATTCAAAATAATTCTATTAGATGAAATGGATGGTATGACTAAAGATGCACAAAATGCATTGAAGAGAATCATGGAAAGATATTCTGATAATTGTAGATTTATTATTACTTGTAATGATAGATATAAAATTATTAATCCTCTAATGTCGAGGTGTGCTAATTATAATTTCAAGCGTATTAATAATAAAGATATGAAATACATATTGACTGATATTCTGTTAAAAGAAGATGTTAAAACACATTCTGATGACCAATTAGATAAGTTTATTACCTATTTGCAGGGTGATTTAAGACGAGGAATCACCGAATTGCAAGCATCGTCAGCAAGCAAGCGAACTCTCCAATATCAAATAGATATGAATATGAAACCATACTCTGAAATTATAAAAATGATAAATGAAAATAAATATGAAAATGCTTTAGAGAAGGTTCACACTATGATTTACAATTCTACTGATATGAAAACCATATGTATTAATTTACATACAACAGTGTTAGAAACTGAAAGTGATTTTAATTATAAATTTAAGATGCTTCGCATTATTGGTGAAGCAGAATGGAGAAGTGGAAACATGAATCCAAAAGTTTTAGCATCTTGGATGATAGGACAAATGATAAAATGATAGAAATATTATTTATATTTATAGGATTTAGAATATTGATTAAAATGTTAGATAATAATAATAGGAGTGGAAGAAGAAAATGGTAAAGAGATTTTTAGATTTTAATAAAGATGGGGTTGTTGATAGGGAAGATTTCAACCATCTTATATTGAGGTATGAGATAATTGTGGCAGGTGGTATATTACTAATGGTATTACCTGTACTAAACACATTAGGCTACATTAGTGTTGATTCAAATTTCTTTTGGGTGCTATGCGGTTTAGTCATGGCGGCAGAAGGATTAGTTGAAATAAAATATGAGAGAAAAAAGAGGAATGAAAATGAATGAAGATATGAAAAATGAAATAATGAAAGCAGCAGAAATTCTCGGTTTAACTGAGGAAGATGCAATGAGTAAGTTTGAGGACATTTGTACCAAGAACAATCTTGATGTATCTAAAGAACCCTTGTTAGCTAGAAACATACTAACCCGCGAAAGAACAACAACTAACACAAACAATTCTTTTTACAAGAAGGCGTTTGGTTTCTTTGTATCGCTAGATGAAGCCGTTGATATAATGGCGTTAGATAGAGATAGAGTAATGAAAGAATACAATAGAGATAGTGATTTAACTTACTCTCTTGGTAAGGTAGCACTTTTTGCTGAAACAGAAGATGGAAAATACGAAGGAAGAATGATGAGGGATAATGAAGAAAGAAGTAAAGTTATGGATGAATTACCTGAAAATAATGTAGTATTAGATAATGGACTATTTTTAGTTCCATTAAATACTAATGATGCAGAATGGAATAAAAAGAACTACGGTAAACCTACAAAGGCTTCGGAGTGGAGAAAAACAGGAATATTTGTAGGAGAAGTTGATGGAAGAATGGGTGCTTTTGCCTTTAGTTATAAAGGTGAATCTTGTTTAACATTTACACCAACAACGTTTGAGTGGGTTCATTTTGATTCATTCTTTATGAACGAAGATTATACAAGTATCTTTGGTGGTAAGTCTAGAACAATGGAATCATTAATTCTTAATGATGATTTAGAAGAAGAAGATGATAGAAAGCGTCAACCATTTGGAGAAGTTCAAGATATAATTATGGAATACTGCACTGAAAATTACAGCCCATTAGTTGATTTAGAACAGGCTCATAGTAATGCGGCGGCAAGACCATACAAACAAAAATATGTTGTTACTGATGGAACTGTTACTAGTATTAATATGACTCCAACTAGTAATGGTAATAGGATTATTAACATTGATGATTTAACAACCGAGTTTAATTTTGATAATGATGGTTTTACAGCAACTACTTGTTGGACACCTTCATCATTAGTAATTGATTTTGGTATTGGTTCTGAAGTTATAGTTGTAGGGCGCACTAGTCAGGGAACTGATGATGAAGGCGCATTAAGACCAGTAACAATTAATGTTAGTGGAATATATGTTATTAATGCTAGAGGCGGAAGCCCAGAATTAATTGAACATGTTGATTCAGAAGAAACCGATTGGTTCTTTGATTGATTTCGTAAAAGTGTAGTCATGCACGAATTGTTGGCTATTAGGGGTGCAACTCCCCTTAATTTAAAAGAGGAATAAATATGAAAGAATATGAAATAATAGATAATAGAATTATTAAAGGTAATAGTTTTTGGTTCAATGTAACCAAAGTTGACTTTACTACAAGAAGAATGAATGATGAAACTGGGGAATATTGGATTAAGTTCCATTTCCCTTCAGGAAAAGAAATAAGAATAAAAGTAGATAGAAAAGATTTAGATGAATTAACTTCTCTTTTCAATTTTAATAATAATGGTGATGATAATGGTAATAACATATGAAGAAAGAAAACAACAAATAATACAACAGATAGTAGATAGAAGAAGCGCAGAGAAGGAATTCCTATTAGTAGGAATTACAGGTAGACCTAAAGTTGGTAAGTCAGGTTTAGCAATGGATTGTAGAACTGAAGAAGAAATTAAGAACGGTATGAAAGTAAAGATACTAGACCTTGATGATGGTTCTACTGCTACTTGGGATTCTGCTTGGGATAGAGATGAGAACATAGAAGTTTATGTTCCTAATGTTTGGAACAATGATGGTTCTATGAATTGGGATGAAACTTTTCACAACTGTTCTACTTGGATTAAGATGGCTGAAGAAGATATTAAAGAAGGTAATATTAAAGCAGTTATTCTAGATGGTGTAGATAAAATCTATGAAGGTTCTAGTGATGTATTAAGGAAATCATTAGTTAAGAATGCAGCAAGAAGTGGTTCTGTAATACAAGATTCAGATACGGTGATGGTTAAACCATTAGATTGGAAAGTAAGAAATAATATCTATGATAGAATTATTAATCCATTTGTAGCACTAAGAGCAAATAGATTTCTAATTACACATATGAAACTTGTATATGAAGGGATTGGCGCACCAATAGCAGTAGGAGAAACTCCTGATTGGTATAAGACAACACCACATAAATTACTACAAATAATAAATATAACCGAACAGAAATTAGGAAATAAAACAACATACAAAGGAAAATTAGTTGCAAGTAAAACTAATTCCAATATGGTTGGTAAGAGTTGGCCTATCTTCGTATTAGAAGAATCGGGCAATGAGTGGAAGGGAATACCCGAATTAAAACAGGGTGAATTATAATGGAGATAAATAACAATGAAAATAATAATAGAGGCAAAGAGAATAAGTGAATTAATAGAAAGTGTAGCATTGAAAGGAAGATACTTTAATGGTGCTGAATCTAAGAATGGAATGTTATCTGAGTGTGCATATTTAACATTAACAGATGGAAATTTAGATTTATGGAATGCAGATAACACAACTGTTTGTGGAATTAGAGAAGCATTAGAAATCACTCCTGATTTTGAAAATGGAGAAGTAGTTTTAGATATATTAAAAACAGTAAAATATCTTAAAGGATTTACTGGTGATGTTTTATTTGATGCGAGTGATTTCTTATGTATTTCTAATGAAGTATCTACTGCTACCCTACCATTAGTAACAGAACATAGTCATAAGAATATGATTGATATGTTAATTGCTTTTAATGAAACTGTTAGAGATGTGAATGTAGTTTTCCCCACGTTTAGAAAAACTACGTTTGAAACTAAAATACATCTTTTAGCATCAGACTTATCCTTATCAACAAAAGGATGTGATGTGATTAATACCGCTAGATATAAATTTGATTATAATAATAGAGTGTTTACTATGTCTAGTATTAAAACTGATATTGATAAATATGAAACTGATGTTACTATACTTACACAAGATGGTGATGAGTCCACTGTAGAATTTACAGGTTTCTTTCATGGTTTCTTTAAAACAGTAGTGAATATATATCTTAAAGATGATTCACCTGTTTTGTTTGTATCACCTAATAGATTATTATTGAAAGCACCCTACATGGATAGGAGTTGATTATATGGATGATAGAATAAAGTTATTTTGGCTTCAAACTAGCGGAACAGGACAGACAGCCCATTACGATTTTAATATAGAAGAGGAATAAAAATGATAATCAATGAAATAAAAAATGGAATAGGATTAAGGTGGAGAGAGAACGGTGAAGTTAAAGAAAAAATTGTTACTCTCAAAGAATTTCCGCATTACTTTTTTATTAAGGCTACATCTACTAGACATACTGATTTATTAGTTAAAGATAACAATACTAGAGGGAAGTTTAAGATTGAGTTAAATTATGAAATGGGTGAATGGAAATCTCTTAATGGTGATTTATTAGTTAAAGTAACTTGGGGAACTAAATCTCCTAATATAAAATATCAAATTAGAGAACAATTAGAAGAATTAGGTGTTGATACTTATGAAGCAGACATTCCACATCATTATCGTTATACTGTTGATTGTATTGATAAGATACCCGAATATAAAATGCGTAAGTGTTTTTGGGATATGGAATGGCAAATAGGTGGTGAACATGATGGTAAGATTACATGTATAGTTGCTTATGATAACTACGATAGTAAGTACAATACTTTTGTTTGGTTTCCTACTGGAACAGTGTTAGCAGATATTAAGAATGTTAATATATTTACATCAGAAGAAGATATGTTAAATGCATTCTTAGAATATATTGTTAATAAAAGACCCGACATGTTAATTTCTTGGTTCGGATGGAAGTTCGACTTACCTAAATTAATAGAAAGGAATACTGTTTATAATATTGATTCTAGATTACTGTCGCCATATAATGAAGTTAGAGGTGTTTCTTGGAGTGAAGATAAAGTTAAAATCTATCCTAAACATATACATGATTCTTCACCTGTGTCGCAACCAATAAAAGGTTTAATTACAGTAGCATTAGATTTAGTATTTGAAAGACAATGGAACGATGCACAACGAGGAACATTACCTTCTATGGCTTTGGATTATATTTCTGAAACTGTTTTAGGAGATAATAAATTAGTTAGTGAAAAGTTTCCTGATAAAATTGAGTTCTTTAGAAGGGCATGGTTAGAAGATACTGAAACATATTTAGAATATGCTTTGAAAGATGTAGAACTTATTAAAAGGATTGATGAAGAAAACCATTGTATTGATTCAGTATTAGCACTACAAAAATTACTAATCGCACCCTTTGATGCTTGCTTCTATGCAAGTAATATGGGTGGAATATATTTCATGCGTAATGCTTCTTGGAAAGCACCGACAGGTAAGAAAGGAGAACGTGTTAATTATGAAGGGGCTATGATATACAATCCTTTGACTGAAGGCACAAATGGACTTCATCACAATGTAGCGGCATTTGATTTTGCTTCTCTTTATCCATCAATGATAATTTCACGGAATATTTCTTGGGAATCTAAATCTGCAACTCCTACTGAGTTCGCAGTTAACTTAGCAATACCTAGAGATTTTAGTGAAGTTAAAGAAGAGAAAATGCTTTACTACAAGACCAATGAATTAGGTTTGTTACCTAAATCTTTAATTGAACTTAAAGCATTAAGAAACGAATACAAAAAGAATATGAAAGAAGCATCAACCAAAGATGGTAAGATTAAATGGAACAATAATCAAATGGCTGTAAAAAGGCTGATGGCATCTTTCTATGGGATAACGGCGTATCAAGGATTTGGTTGGGCTGATATAGACTTAGCCGCTAGTATTACTGCTAGTGCTAGAGAAGCAATTAGAGCCGCAGCATTTAAGGTGAGAGAATTATGAGTAATGAAAAACCAATAACATTAACAGAGGCTATTACACAAATGGTGAAACTACATAACTTAACAGAAAAAGAAATTAATGGCTTAATAGAAATGGAAGAATTCAAATTAAGAGTTAATAGAAATTCAACAACAATGGAACAAGCCCAACAAACATTCTCAATAGAAGCAGTATCAGGAATGACGGCTACTTTCCATATTTGGGTATTAGGTAGAATGATGGCTAAATGGGCAGGAGATGATTGGAGTTTAGATAAAGCCCCACATACTTTATCCATTACAGCCAAAATAGATTGGAGCAATGATTTATAATGAGCAAAAAATGTAGAAAAAATAAATGTAATAATTTAATATTACCAAACCATAAGTTATGTTTTTATCATATTTTTTGGGGGGATGAAGAATGAGTAAGATAGAAGATGAAGTATGTGAGAAAATTCAGAATAGAGCAGAACAAGCAAGGGTGGAAAAACCCTGTCCTAAATGTGGTCATGCTGATTTAAAATATAACAATAAGACTATGGAACGAAATGACTTATCTAATGAAGAGTGGTTAATTCATGCACAAGAAGAGGCTATGGATTTAGCGGTGTATTTACAGAAGTTAATCACTACACAAATACCTTCTAACTCAACACAAGAACTTGAATCAATAAGAAAAGAATATATTAAATCAAAGAGGGATTTCAAATGAAAGTAGTTTACGGACACACTGATTCTATTTATGTTAAATGTGATGATATAGTAAAAGCAAAAGAAGTTTGTAATGAGGTTAACGATTATGTAAGAACTTTCTTTCCTAATATATTAGGATTAGAAGAACATCCTGTAACCTTAGAGTTTGAAAAGTATTACAAATCATTAGGAGTAGGTGCTACCAAAAATAGAAATGCTGGATTAATAACTTGGAAAGACGGAGAATATCTTGAAGAAGATGAATTTGTCCTTACTGGTTTTTCTGCTAAGAGAGTTGCACAAACTAAATTAGCAAAAGAAACACAATTAAAGATTCTTAAAATGTGGGTTGATGGTGATAGTGAAGAAGTAATTACAGATTATTTACATGAACTATTCGTTAATGTGCTTAGTGGTAATATAGAATTATCAATGTTAATTAACAGAAGCAGATACAAAGAAGAGAGATTTAAAGTTAGATGTATGGGAGAATGTAAGAAAATGAAATGGGGAAAAATACTTACATTATCAGAAATTATTAAGAATATTGTAAAACATAGAACTAATTTTTCAAGTGATGATTGGAAGTGTTGTAATAGTCCTAACTTAAGAACAACCCAAAATAAAAGACCTGCAATTGGTTCAGGTATTGAAGGGGTTTTGTATTATAATTCTATTAATACAATTCCTATTGATGATTCATATTTATACATGAAAATTAAAGATGTTAATGATACTTATATTCATCCCTTAACCCAAAAAGACACTGTACCTTCTTGGGTTGCAGGTAAACAAGAAAAAGAATTACTTGAATTTACTCCTGATTATTTGCATTATGCCTATCAAGTTGTTAGTAAAGCAGAACCTATTTACAAAGCAATGGAATGGGATGTAAATAATATTATAAGAAGTAGGCATCAAGATTTGGAGGATTGGTTTTGAAACTATCTTGGTCTATGCAAAGAAGAGTAGATAGATGGAAGATTAAATATGATAAATTAATTAAATTAGTTATTAAAATTAAAAAGAAAATAAAAAAAATAAATAAAAAAGGAGTTAATAAAATGAATAAAAATAAAAAGTTATTACAATCAGATAAAACAATATTATTTGAAGAATATTCTAATGAGTATATAGGATTAACAATAGAAAAAGACACAATTAGTTTGATTAATAGTCCACCACTTACTTTACCTGTATCTAAACATCATAAAAAATGTGAATGTGATATATGTATAGAAATGTTAATAGGAAATTTAGCATATCAATTTGATAAGGAGAATGATGAGGAATGAAAATACAGAAAAAAGATGGATTTGAAAGAGAATTTACATACCAATGGAATGCTAAATGGAAAGAAGATGATATTAGTAAGCCCATTTTGAAGTTAACAAAATCCTCATTAGGTTCTTATGATTGGTGTCCTAAAAAATATCAATTTAACTACATGGAAAGGAAACCACAAGATACTTCTGAAGCAATGCACAATGGAACTTTGGTTCACAATGCCTTAGAAGAGTTTTATAATATTTTTGATATTAAGAAAGCAGAAACAATGGATGTTGCTGAAGTAACTGAATATTGTTTTAGTTTATTTCCAATAGATAATATGTCTGAAATGTATGAAACATTATCTATTAATGAAGCACAACGTTTTATGGTTGCTAAAGAAGATAAGACATTAGAAATGTTTTTGCCTGTGATTAATGAAGTTTGTTTAGATGCACAAATAGTTATTAATCGAGCAGATTTTCCTAAGTTCCCCTTAAAAAGAGATTACACTGTGCATTTACAAGGGATTATTGATAGGATGTTTGTAGATAAAACAGGATATATCCCTATGGAATTAAAAACTGGTGCTTGGAAAGAATACAAGAAAACTTCTATGAGAAAGGAAATGGCTTATTATAAATTATTATTCGATAATTGTCCGATAGAACAATTAGAAGCAATAGGAATTAATAGAGATTTACCAATAACTCATTGGGGTTGGAGATACCCTGCTTCAAATCATATATATGTAGAAGAACAAAAGAAAAGTAGCCATACAGCAGTTATGAGAAGTATAGCAAAATTAATAAAAGCATATGAAGATGATTTATTCCCAACTAAATATAATGCTAGAACATGTTCGTTTTGTAGTTACTTAGATATTTGTGATGCTGGTGCAGATGAAGGTTGGTTATGATGGAAATTAAATGGATTACCCATCAAGGAATAAGGGTGTTAGCACTATTAGTGGATGATAATGACCCATATTATATATGTGAAAATTGCGGTAATAAGAGTTATGCACATCCTAAATTAGCAACTAAAGAAGATGCAGAATGGTGCGGAGATTGTAATGACGCTCATTTTAAAAAACACATGTCTGAAGCAGAAATAGGTATGTGGTCTATATGGCAAATGCAAAGAAATAAAGCAATACTAATAGTAAAAAACTCAGAGGAAAGTGATTGAATGAAAGATAAAGTAAAGAAAATATTAAGTTCTAAAGAATGGACATTTGCTGATTTGGCTAACATGGGTGAATTAGTAAAGCAGTTCTCAGAAGAAATATATAATGAGTTAAATGCTAGGGAAAAATTAGAATTAGTTTGGAATCTTGATGTCGCAGATGATGAACACCATTTTATGAAGTTTGGAAACTATTTCAATATCCTAGTATTAGAACAAATACAAATACAAGTATCAAGCACATTAAAAGAACAATTATTAACAGCAAATGTAAACTTTAGCAACAATGAAAATAAGGAGGATAATAAAAATGAAATTTCCAAGAGAAGTGTGGGCAGGAAGTCATCTAAAAAACGCACCGCAAATGAAAAGAAAGATAGTGAAGAATAAAAAGGAATTTATAGATTGGGTTAATATTTATAATGGTAGAATGAATTGCTATACAACTGTTTATGATTTTGATATAGTTAATGAAAACACGAAAATAGATTCATCTGTTGTATTAAACAGAATGTTTTTAGATTTTGATGCACACGATGAACCATTAGAAAATGCATACAAAGATTTTATGGTTGTTGGCAAAAGGTTATTGGAAAAAAATCAAATGTTTAATGCCTACTTTAGTGGTAAGGGATTTCATATAATTGTTCATGGTGAAAGAGTTGATAATATCAGATGTATTCAACAGTATTATACTAATCTAAAGAAGGACTTTTCGTTAAAAACTTTGGATAGAACTGGCATACAAACTAATAGATTGAGAAGAATACCTAATTCATTAAATCTAAGTAGTGGTGAAAATGGAAATCATTATTTTTGTATTCCACTTGATTTTAATTCGATTAAATCCTTATCTGAAATATTAGTTATGGCTAAATCGAGAAGCCCTACCATAACAATTGGTTCTGAAAGAATTGTATTTCCATCTGTTCAACCTATACATTTAGCAGATATTGAAATTGAAATACCTAAACCAATAGGTTCTCTACCAATCATTCCATGTTTACATAATGCTATTATGGTAGAGAATCCTAGTCATTATGCTAGAGTATATTTAGTTCAATGGTATAGAGATTTATTAACATTAGGTGAAAGGAATGTTTCTTTAGAACAGCAAAAAGAAGTAATTGATTTAATTATGTCTGAGTTAGAAACAATAGCAACAACACCTGAAGTGTGGTTAGATTGGGAATTTAATAAAACTAAAAAGTATGTTACTGGAATTGTATCTAGGGGTTATCATGCAGTGGGTTGTAGTTCTTTAATTAATCAAGGATATTGTGTTGGTAAATGTTGGAGGTATGTTGAATGAGAAATTATCTTTGTAAGTTATGTGGAGATGTCTTTCAAGGAGTTGGTCATATGTTGTCTAAAGGTGGAGTTTGTTGTGATGAATGTAACTACACAAAGGTATTACCGGCTAGATTTAAAGGTGAACATTTATGAAACTAATAATAGATAGTAGAGAAAACTCGGAATTAACAGAGAGAGTAATAGAAAAAGCCCAAAGTCTAAATGTACCATATGAAAAACAATGGTTAGAAATTGGAGATTATGTATTCAATGATGTTTGTTTTGAAGCGAAATCTTCTTTCGATTTCATACAATCAATAGTAAATAAAAGATTATGGAATCAATTAGATAACATGGATAGAGCCTATGTAAATAATTTAGTTATTGTTTATGGTTCATTCGATGGTGGTTTCAGAAAACACTTAGAATATATTAAAACAAGTATGAACAAATCATCACAAAGAATTATTCTTAGGAAGAAATTTTATGGTGCAATAGGAAAAATAATATTAGATACCGATTGTAGTATTATTTGGGTTAAGGATGCATTAACAGCCGCAGAAATTATAGCAGTTGTTTGTAAAATGCAACCACATGATAGGGCAGTATATGTTCCTAGAATAGTTAAACAGAAAAAAATTAGCACTACTGATTTAAGAGTAGATGTATTATCTACAATTAAAGGAGTTAGTGAGAAAAAAGCAAAATATCAGAACTATCTGCGTTAAATGGTATAGGGAATGTATTAGCATCCCGTATTATTGAAACATTAAATTCTGAAACTAAACTGCAAATATAGAGAGATAAATATGGAAAATATAAATAATAATTTTAATGAAGATGAATTACTAGAAGAAGCAATGAGAAGTCAGTTTAATGAAACTAAAAATACTAAATTGAGTTTACCTAAAATAATAGAGGATTATGCAGATAGCGCAATAGAAGTATCTAGAAATAATAGAGTTCCTGCAATATTATCCGCCTATTCTTTATTAGGACAAATATGTAAAGAAATGGTTTACATCCCTAAAGGTAGAGGAACAGAAGATACTAGAGTGCATGTTATTTGGTTACAAACAAGTGGCTCAGGAAAAACTGAAATGTATAATTTTACAGGAAGAGTTGGACAATATGTTTTTGATATACTTAATGAAAGGTATAGAGATAATGTTGAAGCAGAAAGTTCAGGCGAAAGACATAATAGGTTTTCTATTCATGGGGTTAAGTCAACTACTGATGCTGCGTTAGTGGGTAAAATGATAATAGAAGATGTTACTGTTACTGATGATGATGGCAATACAACTTATGAGAAAATACCTAAACAGTTGTTTGGTGGTTTAGAAGGTGATGGGCTTTGTGTATATGATGAGTTTGAATATTCAGGAGTATTCAAACCAACACAACATAAACAAGAAGTGGTTATGTATCTAAATACTTTTATGAATACTTTGGCAGGTGAAAATTATCGTATCACTAGACAATTAGCAGAAGGTGGAGAAATGTATTGTGATAGTAGACGTTCATTATATGCAACATCATATATTCCCAAAACATTAACAACTGTTATCGCTGAAACCGGACTACTGCAACGTTGTTTAATCTATATTAGAGAAGTTCCAATAGAAGAACAAAATCAAATTAGAGAAAAGTTAAGTCATGATTATGGTAATATTATAGATACACAAACTCCCATTAATAATTTTGGTAATGCTTTTGTAGAAATATATGAAACCTTGAAAGAAAGATATGATGATGAACCATTAATAATAAATGATAATATGACGGAACAACAAATTAACGAAGCCGAAGTTATTAGAAGAAAGAAAATTGTTACTTTTTCTAAGGGAGTAAACGACACAATAATTAATGAAACAATCAAATTTCAGAATTTTGTACATAATAGCAGACCTGCTGTAATAGAAATAGCAAATAATTTTATTACTAGAATGCAAGTAAGTATGGTTAGGTTAGCCGTCTTGTCTTGTATTGCTGAAGCACCTAAATTACCGGTGAAAGATAGGTTTAAATTAACTAATAAACATGTGTTACAAGCATCTCATGTAACCCAACAGTGTTATAAATCTCTTGTATTGTGGTTAGATTCAGCATTAAGAGCCGAAAGACTATCTTCTGCAAAGAAACAAAAATTAGATGTGTTCAAAAATGAATACCAAAGACTAGTGAATAATAAAAAATCAACTCAAATAGAAGGACAAACAGGAGAGTGGGTAAATAAATCAGTGCTATTGGAAACAGTAAGAATAGCAAGTAATAAGTCGCCCGCAACAATATATAGAAATTACAAATCTAATGCGGAGTTTTATGAAGAAGTTAAACATAATAAAAGTAGATTTGTAAAAATTAAAGGAAGTAAATAAATGACTGATAAAAAAACATATGAACATACATTTCAAATGTATCAAGTAAAAGATGGGCCGAAAGTAATGATAGAGTCACTTAACACTTTAGGACAAGAAGGTTGGGTGTTAGCAACAGTAATGAATATAGGAACAGACCGATTAATAGCATTTTTAGTTAGAGATACTACTAAGGAATCACCTAACGCTAAGAAGGCAGATTTAGATAAAACTGTTGCTTTATGGTCTGCTACTGGTGAGAGTGATGAAGAGTGAAAAGAAAGTGGTGGCAAAGACAGCCTCTTCTTATTGGAAATAAAAAGTTAAACAAAGAACTTTTTAAGGGTCTGAATAAGGGCAGTAAAAAATATGAGGATGATGCAGATGGTGACTAATGTTCTAGCAATTGATTTAGAAACAAAAAACATGTCTTATGATATAGGCGGGTGGGATAATACCCACATGTTTAAAGTATCTACAGTTTGCACTTGGGATGGTGATGTTGGTACAATTTATATTGATAAAGCAGTTGATGATTTAAAGAAATCTAATATTACTATTAAACCATTATCAGAACTTAAGTTTGATTTAGATAACCATTTTGAAAAAGGTGGAAAATTGTTAGGGCATAATATTAGAAATTTTGATTTACCGGTATTAAAGAATGCAATGGATATTTATTGTATCAAAAAATACTTTGATAATCCTGATTCTTATATTGATACAAGTGCAATTCTTTCTAAAGAACATGGAGAAAGATATAGTCTTTCTAATTTAGTTCAACATACATTAGGTTCAAATAAATTAATGGATAGTTCCGATGCACCTAAGATTTGGAAAACCGGTGGCTACTCGCAAGTAGCAGAATATTGTTTGAAGGATTGTGAGTTAGTTTATGACTTATGGAAGCATGGGGTTGAGAACCAAATAGTTAAAGGCTTCTCCCTTGAAGAAGCAATTAAGAAAGATTTGGAGGTGATGTGGTAATGGCTTTAAGTGCAACATCTATTGTTTTATGGGGTGTATTCATAATTGTGATTTCTTTGTTGTTCTTTGCTGCTTTTGGTAATAGTAAATATACCGAAGATAGTATAGAAGAATACATGAGTAATCTAATTAATGAGGAACAAAAACGTGGCTCTAGTTGAGGTTTGTAACTTCTGTAAAGAAGAAACAATACCTAGAAGGATTCGTGGGGTCTATGTTGGTAGTCTTGATGAAATCAAGATTTGGCAATGTAGAATATGTAAGGCGTTATGGTCGAATAGTTAAATAATTATTCGGTCATAACGCTGGTTTTTTTTTTGGATTTTTTTTTGTCTTTTCATTAAATTACTATTCTTAAGTTATTTAAGGATAGTAAAATTTATGAAGAAATTTGTTTTGAGAGTATATAAACTCCGCAATGTAAAAATAGTAGTTAGTGTGGTAAACACACCATGAGAGATGATATGCCGTTTTGGATGAGGTATCTTTACTCAATTATCACAGTTGATATTGAAGATTAACTATCTATTGCATCAGTAAATCCGTCTTGTTCCTTTAAGTGAAGGTAACATTGTTTAAGTAAATTATGTTGTGTTTTAGCATTGCCAATATTTAGTGTAGTTCTAAAACTTTTACCGCCAAAGGGGTGTTCACCCTCTTCTTTTGCTTCTTCGTTTTTGTAGAGTTTAACAGTATAACTTACATTAACTCCTTCATCATTTTCCATATTATCAAAGGATGCTCTCGCAATCTTTGCATATACATTGGGTATAGTTACCCCTAATCTTTCTTCTTCATAATCTAATTCTAAAGCCATTTTATCAACTCCACACCCCGATGCTATTACAAAAGGGTGAGTATTTATCATTCATTAATGTGTTGTATTCTTTCATTGATAGTGAGTTATCAATAAGCCAAGTATCGAACCAAGCAAT
>LWDU01039642.1_pt1 | contig 37104 bp, 38 predicted proteins | sample 727161 | NCBI WGS metagenome assembly LWDU01 (sample SAMN04566230, study PRJNA314399) | hydrothermal vent metagenome | isolation source: deep sea hydrothermal plume seawater | place: Mexico: Gulf of California, Guaymas Basin | collected 2004-07-11 | reverse complement strand
GAAGTGAGTTTGCGGTGGTGGGGGTGGCCGCTAACGGTTTTGTGGTTTGTCTTTCTCTGCAATGCCTTTAATTTTATGGACGGCATAGACGGGGTGAGTGCACTGCAGACGATATGCGCTTGTTGCTGGATGGGGTTGATCTTTGGCGCTATCGGCAGTCCAGTCGCCGCGATGACGTGGATTCTGGCGGGGGCAGTTGGTGGTTTTCTGGTTTTCAATGTCCCTCCGGCACGTATTTTCATGGGGGATGTGGGATCGCTGTTTATCGGTTTTACTATCGCCGCGTTCGGCGTCTTGGGTACACGCGCCGGTTTACCGCTATGGGTTTTTTCATCGATCTTGGCGTTTTATTTTTTTGATGTCTGTTATACGTTAACCCGGCGTCTGTTGCGAGGAGAAAATATACTTGAAGCTCACCGCAAACATCTCTACCAACGATTGGGTCGGTTGGGGTGGAGCCATGGCCGAATAAACGCAGGGGCGTTTTGCCTTACCTCCATCTTTGGTTTCGGCGCCTATCGGCATATGGAAGATGAAGCGGGTTTGCTTTTTTTTCTTTTAGGTGGTGGGTTGCTGATTGCCGGTGTGGTTTGGATTGAAATGCGGGACCCGGAATTTGCCTAAAGGTGATATCATAATATTGCGTGGGAGAATCGATGTCTGTGCCCCGTTTGCACTGTAGCTGCAAGGTGATCTTTGTAATGGGGAATAGCCTGCGGATGGGAGGTCTCGTGCTCGCAGCGATCTTGCTGCTCTTGACGGCGCCTGCACAAGGGGCTGCATCAGACAGGCCCAATATCTTGCTCGTGACGGTCGATACATTCCGGCCGGACCACTTGGGCTATTACGGGTACCCATTGGATACTAGCCCCCATTTGGATACGCTGGCGAGTGAGGGCGTGTTTTTCAAACAGGCCTTTAGCAGTTCGGGGTGGACCACCCCTGGGTTGATTTCAATTCTGACCTCGCTCTATGCGCCGACTCACGCAGTCGATATTCGGGGGCAGCGCCTCAACCCCGGCGTCGAGACCCTGCCGGATGCGCTGGCAAAGACGGGTTATGAGGTCCCTGACATTTTTTTCCTCACCGAGATCCCAAATTTTGAAAATCTGGGTTTTACGAAGTTTGCCCGTCGCAACGAATTAATCCACAACGGCGACGAAATCCTCTTTCACTGGTTAGAGGAAGAAGCTGATCCCGCGCGTCCTTTCTTTCTTTATTATCACTACCGCGACTTGCACCTGCCCTATGCGGCTGGTGAACCGTACGAATCGATGTTTATGCCCGGCGCCTTCGTTTCTTCGATGCCTTTGTATGGCGCCTTTAAATGGTTTATCGCGCGCGAGAAAATCGCGATCGTCAAAAGCAATGTGATGATCGAACGTGGAAATATCGACTTTGCCGCTCGCGACCGGCCCTGGGTCGAGGCACTCTATGATGCGGAGATTCGGCGCCTCGACACCGAGTTCTTTGGGCGCTTGCGGCGCACGTTGGCCAAGACGGGTTTGGACAGCAATACCGTGGTCGTTGTTAGTGCCGATCACGGCGAGGAGCTACTCGATCGCGATCTCGTTGGGCATATCTCGACCTTCAAGGAAGCCCGTCTATATGATGAAATAACGCGCATTCCCTTGTTAATGCGCCTGCCCGGAAGGTTGCCGGCCGGCCGCATCGTCAGTGAAGAAGTTCAGAATATCGATATTATGCCGACGTTGTTGGAAATGGCGGACATCCCTGTTCCACAGCAAGTGCAAGGGCATTCCCTTCTGCCGCTTATTGAGAGACGTCCCTGGACCGCTAAACCGCTCTACTTCGAGAGCTCATCTGGCGGTTATACTGCCGATGCGGATCAGTACCGACGGCGTATTCGCGCGGTGCGTACTGAGCGCTGGAAACTGATCGACAATGTTTGGGACGGGAGTTATGAGCTATACGATCTGGTGGCGGATTCGCTGGAATCGGATAATGCCATCGAGCGCTATCCGGTGGTGGCCGACAGTTTGCGTTCGATGCTCAATGAGTGGGTGCTCTACGCCCAACCCAGATCGTATCGCGAACCGGCGGTCGTTGCGGTGCAACCCGATACGGCTGTCTGGTTGGGCATACCGGAAATCCTGTTCCCGCAAGACGGCGACACCTTGCAGTACCAAGGCGCTGATCATGCGGTAAAGCTGCATTGGACGGGGCCGTCGGTCGGTGATTACGCGATCGAATACGATGTGGGGGTCGGGACGTATCATCTGGCAGGAGAAATTACAGAGTCCAGTTCGGCGCCGGTATACGGACCGTTTCAGGCCAATTTTTGGAATTCGCTGGTATTGTATAATCCCTGGAAATTCCGGGTCTATCTGCGCGACCGGCCCGAGGCTAAAAGCGAGTGGGTCGAATATCATTTGGCCGCGACGGGTGGGGGGGAAACCGAGCTTAATCTTGGCCTGTTGTTGTTGCAGGCGCCAGCGGCTTTTAGCGGAGTGTTGGCGCATAGCTACCAGTTGGGCTGGGGGCTATTGCAGGGAATGGGCGACCTGTATTGGTTATTGGCCTCTTGCGGGGCGGTTGACCTTAGTGCTTATGCGTTAATCGCGGCGCTTTTTGCGGGGGTAGTGGCGCCGGTTTATGATCGGATGGGCAAGGAGCGCAGTAGGGCCTGGGCCTGGGTTGTGGGGTATGTCGTCTTTGTCTATAGCACGATCCCCGTACTGCCCCAGGTTTGGGGTATGCTCTCCGAATACACGCTAGGATCGGTCCGCTATCTCGGCATCGCCGTCGTCGTGGTCGCGGGTGTCGGGTTTGTCCTGGCGATCTGGCGCCGGGCCGATGGCCGTCGTTTGCGGGCTTGTTTGGCCCTGGGCTTGATCGCGTTGGCCTATGCCTATCTGCTCGGTGAATTTGCCCGGTTTCCGGCAGAGCGCATGCACTTGGTGGAGTATGGGCTTATGGGCTATGTGTTGCTCAGGGCGTTGCGTCTGGATTTGAGACCGGTATGGGCGTATTCGGCCAGTTTTGTCCTCGCGGTGTGTATTGGCATCGGTGACGAATGCATACAATGGGTATTACCACAGCGTTTTTTTGAAGTCAAAGATATACAGTTGAATGCGGTGTCTGCGATGTTGGGTTTGCTCTTAGCGCGTTTAGTCGGCGAAAAGGACGAGGGCGATGGGCGCGCATAAGGAAACCGCATGGGCCGAAGGTGCTCTGGGTTGGGGGCCGCGTTCGCAGCAGGTGCTCAAGCTTGGGGTTCTATTGTTGTTGTTGGTGGTTCCACTTGTCTACGGTGGTTCCTATCTCTCGGATTATTTTACGGCGAAGTTCGCGTTATTATATGCCGGCATTGGTTTATTGCTGGCGATTTGGCTTGGACAACACGCAGGCAGCGAAAGGATACGGATAGAGAGACGGTCCTATGATCGGCCCTTGGTAGTCTACGCGGCGATATCATTTTTTTCTCTGTTTTGGGCGGTCAATCCTTTACAGGGGCTGGAGACCTGGTTCACCCAGATTTGGTTATTGGCCTTCTTCCTGCTGGTCGCCCGTTTTTTCTCTTCGTCACGGGCTCTTTGGGGGGCATTGTGGACCATCGCCCTAACCTCTTTCGTGGTCTCGGTTATTGGCCTATTGCAATATCGTGGGATTCACCTGGTACCCTTGGCGTACGGGCATTGGGGCAATTTTGGCGTCTCGACCTTGGGTAACCCAAACTTTGTCGCCCACTACCTCGAGTTGTCTATCGTCTTGATTGCGGGTATGGTATTGGCGCGCCGTCGGCTATGGGAGAAGGTCGGGTTAGGGGCCTTGTTGCTTTTTGAGATCTATTATTTACTGATGACCCGCAGTCGCGGTGGTTGGGTCGCGGTAGGGGTCGGTTTATTCGCCTTGCATCTACTGTACCGGCCGCAGTCGGTGCGTCGAATCCTATTGGCTGGTGCACTGATTATCGTTAGTATGGGCGCGGTGGGTGCCGCGGTAGGTAAAGGCGTTCCTACAGAGAGTGAGCAGAGCTTGTTTACCGACGCGCTCGACCAGGTCCGCGCCGTGCGGGACCGGGCGTTGAGCAGTTTTGACCCCAATCACTTTTCGGTTTTGCAGCGCCGTCTGATATGGGCCGATACGGTCGCGTTGATTGCCGAGCAACCGTTATTGGGGGTGGGCACGGGGAATTTCGCATTCCTGGTACCGGCGTATCGAACAGTGACGCGCCACCGGGCTTGGGCTGAACTTATCGCTAATCGGCCGCATATGCCCTATTATGCCCACAACGAGTATCTCGAAGTTTGGGCGGAGAATGGCATTTTTGGCCTGGCGGCGATGCTGTGGTTATTGTCGACCTTGTGGTGGCTAGCTTGGCGACATTTGCAGTCAGTGACAGGGCAGGATGCTCGTGCGTTGCAGGCTGGTTTATTGGCGGCATTGTGCGCGGCGTTGACCCATAGTCTCGTCAGCCTCAATCTGCAGGATCCTACATCGGCCTTGCACTTCTGGCTTATCGCCGGTTTAGCGGTGGCCGGTAGCCATGGGGCAACCGGTTCCGCACGCGTCTGGGTATTGGGAGGCCTTCGTCGAGTATTTTTCTTTGTCGCGGCGGTGCCAGCGGTTGTGGGCGTCTATTGGGGACTGGGCGTTTTGGTCGCGGATTATTATTATTTTGATGGACAGCGCAAGTATTATGATTTTAACCAACCGAACCGGGCGAGTCTGGCTTTTGCCCAGGCGACCGAGTGGCGGGCGCATGATTTTAGATACCACCATATGCTCGGTTTGATAAAAATGCAGGGTCGCCACCCGGTTGAGGCGACGCGGATATTGAGCCGGGCGGAGGAGTTGCACCCGAATAACGCACCGGCGCTACGGCTTCTTGGGCAGGGGTTGTATTGGTCGCGGCGGGAGGAAGAGGCGATCGCGATATTGCGCCGGGCGATCGCTTTGGACCCCCTGGAAGTAGAACCTTATTCAATGTTGGCGCGGGCGCTGCACGATCGGGGATTGCGTCGACAGGGGGAAGGGGATGGTGACGGGGCCCGGGCTTCGTTTATGCGGGCGATAGATCGTTGGCAGCAAGCCCTGGCCTTTGCACCGGAAAATGTGGATTTTCTTCGCAGTTTGGGGATTGAGTATTTTTCTGTTGGTAGCATTGACGATGCGGAGGCGGCATTGGTTCGGGCGGCGCAATTGAGCCCGGAGGATGGGTTGATTCAGGGCAATCTCGGAGCTGTATTTTTAGCTCAAGGTCGCCTGGCAGAGGCCGAAGCGGCGTTAGTCCGAGCGGCGGCGGCTGACTCGCTAAGGGCGGAGTGGTGGGGTAACCTGGCCTCCGTGTACGAAAAGCAGGGCCGGGGTGAAGAAGTGGAACAGGCGGCCCGGCAGGCGGTCCGCCTCGATTCGGGCAATTTGCGTTGGCATCTGCGGTTGATCGAATTACTGCAGCGGGAAGGTCGAGTTATAGAAGCGCTCAGGGCGGCTGAGGCCGCCTTGCAAGTACAGCCACAAAACGAGCGCATGGCGGAGATGTTGCGCAATTTGCGCCGGCGTTTGCAGAAAGGGGAATGATGAGCCAAGTGATAGACGAAGCGGCGGGGGAGGTCTTTCTGTCCCTAGTTATCCCGGTTTTCAACGAGGAAGAAAGCTTGCCGCATCTATGGGCCAAGATTCACGAGGTGCTCGCGGTTGAGGACTGGGCCTGGGAAGTGGTTTTTATCGACGATGGCAGCACCGACGGCTCCTTTGCGGCCTTGGCGGCCTTGACGGAGCAGTTCGAAGAAGTGCGCGCTCTGCGTTTTCGCCGCAATCATCGCAAGGCCGCGGCCTTGGCCGCCGGTTTCAAGGAGGCGCGGGGTCAGGTCATTATCACGATGGATGCGGATCTACAGGACGACCCGAAAGAAATTCCCCGGCTATTGGCCGAGATAGACAAGGACTACGATCTGGTCTCGGGGTGGAAGAAGAAACGCCACGATCCGTTGAGTAAGACCCTGCCGTCCCGCTTTTTTAATCGAGTGACCTCGTTGGTCTCGGGAATTCGCCTGCACGATTTCAATTGCGGCCTCAAAGCCTATCGCCGAGAAGTCACGGAAGATGTGCTGCCTTATCTCTACGGCGAACTCTATCGCTTTCTGCCGGCCATCGCCTTTTGGGGTGGTTATCGAGTCGGTGAGATTCCCGTACAGCACCATCCCCGGCGTTTCGGTTATTCCAAATTCGGCACCAAGCGTTTACTCAATGGGTTTCTGGATTTGCTGACCGTAACCTTTGTCGTGCGCTTTATGACCACGCCGATGCATATTTTTGGGACTTTGGGACTTTGCTCCACGTTTGGTGGCACGCTCGTTTGTGCCTATATCGCATTATTGCGCTACGAACACGGCAATATTCAAAATCGCCATCCCTTGCTTATGCTCGGGGTGCTGATGGTGATTGTCGGCATACAGTTTTTCTTTACGGGTTTCCTGGGGGATATGATGGCTAGCATGCATCAACGCGGTGGTCGCACACCGCGTATAATCGAGCGGTTGGGTAAGGAATGAAATAAAGTTGTAAGTATTTATTATTAAAGGCTACATGATGATTTAAGGCCGACTTGAGCAAGTTGCTCAGGTCGGCCTTTCCTATAGTGGGCAATAGTTTCCCAGGTGAGAAAGCATGTCTCATATATACAGAGATAAGACCCCTATTAATTCCGGGCTTTGGGGGGGTAAGAATATTAATATTAAGATACTTAGGTCGACATTGATCCGAAAGTGGCACATTTCTTGCTGAAAGAAGGGCAGATCCTACACGAGGTGAGATTATGTTTCTGGATAAAGTCGTCTTTAATAAAACCAAGGTGCCGGTGCTTAATGCGGTACTCGATGTCACCCAGCTTCGGCAGCGGGTCATCGCCAATAATATCGCCAATGTCTCGACCAAGGGATATCGCAAGAAGGATGTTCAGTTCCAGGAATATCTGGATTCCTTCGTGCGCAAACCGGCTGTCGAAGGCCGAGTCGAGAACGCTCGGCATATCTTTATTCCGAAGCCGATCGCCAACCCCGAGGTATTCGAATCCGAGACCGGGGTCAATGATGCGGGCATCAACAACATCGATATCGACCGGGAAATGGCTGATTTGGCCGAAAATCACCTGTTCTTCAATATCGGACAGCGCCTGATCAGGGGCCAGTTCGATGGATTGAAGAAGAGCATAACGGGCCGTGCCCGATAACCGTTGAGATAGTGAGAGTATAATGCAGATCTTCGATTCCCTTGATATCAGTTCGTCAGGCCTGAGTGTACAGAGGCGCAAGTTAAACGCCATCGCCAGCAACTTGGCCAATGTCGATACCACGCGCACCGATGAGGGCGGGCCCTATAAGCGCCGCCGGATCGTGATGCTCGAAGCGCCGAAGATGAGCAAGTTCACCACCATGCTCACTGACGAGAAAAACAGATTGCGTCGCACGGAAGGCAAACACCGGCCAGAAGCAGGGCCGCGTCCGGGCGATTTTATGGTCGGCTCTGGTGTGCTCTCGCAAGAGGTGCGCGAAGAGCCGGTAAAACCGCGAATGGTGTATGATCCGAACCACCCGGATGCACGAGAAGATGGAATGGTGCTCTATCCGGACGTCAATGTGATCACCGAAATGGTGGATATGATCGCCGCTTCGCGTGCTTATGAGGCCAATATCACGGTGATGAACGCGGCCAAGGACATGACCAATAAAGCGTTGGAAATCTAAAAGAGCTTAAGGAAGAGCGGTTATGAACATCGATAGGGTAGCACCAAAAGCAAGCGAGATGGGACTACGGCGAACGGAATCGCCGAGTCGGCCTTTTGATCTGACGGTTTCCGATCAGGGTGTGCGTCCTAATCAAGGGCGTCAGGTCGCCAAGGAAGAGGCGCCTGCATCGCTCAATTCGAGTTCGGCCCTAGGGCAGATGTTGTCGGTCGAGGAAACCCGTGCTTTGCACGAGGCCTTGCCCCGGGGGCGGAGTTTATACCATACGCGGGCAAACTGCCCGGGCTGCGCAAGGAGTGGCGCATGGGGGAACATTGGATGTTACGGGCTAAGCTTATGGGGCGAGCCGCCGGGATGGTGGCGCTGCTTTTTTGCGTTCTATCGGTCTCGGTCGGTCGAGCCGAAACCAAGGGGTCGTTGGGGGGCATACTCTCCCGTTCCTATGAGCGCGGTGCACTCAACAATATTCTCGGACGCAGCGCCAGTAATACAGTGGCGAAACGTCCAGTGGTCGCGGTGCAAAGGCCCGTGCCCAATACGCGGGACCGTGGCTTGCAGCGTTATGACGAACTTATCGACCGCTACAGTGCGGAATATAAAGTAGATCCGAACCTAGTTCGCGCCGTCATCCAGGCCGAGTCGGGTGGAGACCCGGAGGCCTTGTCGCCCAAGGGGGCGGCCGGGTTGATGCAGTTGATGCCGGATACCGCTAGCGAGATGGGGGCGGTCGACCGTTTTGACCCGGAGCAGAATATAGCTTCGGGCACTCGTTATTTACGCCGGCTTCTCGATCGTTTTAACTCGGTGGAACTGGCGCTATGGGCGTATAATGCTGGCCCAGGTTCGGTGAGCGCCGGCGTATTGCCGCGCGAAACGGAAGCGTATGTGCCCCGGGTCTTGCGTCTTAAACGCGATTTCACGGCGCGGGAAGGTTCCTGAGATGGCCGTCGAGATGATACGCGATTTCACTGGTCGCGGCGAGACGGGCACCAGTCGGATACAACAGAGCCCACTGGCCGATCAATCGACGGGAATAGGAGCCGGCCCGGAAAAACCCGATTTTTCCGATCTGGTCAAGGATTTCGCCCGCGACGTCAATGATATGCAGTTTAAAGCCGGCGGTGCTATCGACGATTTGGTCACAGGCAAAGCCGCCGATGTCCACCAGGTGATGGTGGCCGTAGAAGAGGCCGGCATCGCACTGGATCTAATGTTGGAAGTACGCAACCGAGTTCTGGAAGGATACCAGGAACTTATTCGCATGCAGGTCTAGGACCTGCGGGGCCATAAATGAATCTACCGACACAAGTTTCCGATATAATCGATCGTTCGCGCTCCTGGTTCGAAGAAGCGCCACCGACCCAGCGCTATGGCGTTATGGGTATTGGCGCGTTATTGGTCGTGCTGGTGATCTTCGCTGTCTCGTCCGGATTGGGTGACGGAGAGGGTGAATGGGAAGGGCGGATCCTCTATGCGAATATGGAGTTCGAGGAAGTCGCCGAGGTCAGCAATCGATTGCGGATCATGGAAGTTCCGCATCGGCTGACATCCGACGCTACAGCGATCCTCGTGCCTGAAGACCAGTATATGGATCTGCGGATCCAGATGGCCGGGGAAGGTTTTCCCAAGAGTGGTCGTATCGGTTATGAGATCTTCGACGAGGCCCAGTTGGCAATGACTGATTTTCTACAATCGGTCAATTATCTGCGGGCGTTACAGGCCGAGCTCGAGGAGACCTTGATGCGTATCGACGGGGTGCGCGATGCCAGGGTCCATCTCGTGATTCCCGAACCGAGCCTCTTCACCGAGGAGCAAAATCCGGTGACGGCCTCGGTGCAACTGACGTTGGGGGGCAATGTCAAACTCAAACGCGACCGAATCAACGCGATTAGCTACTTGATCGGCGCGAGTGTGGAGGGGTTGGATATTGAAAACGTGGTGATCCTTGATGCCAGCGGCAATTTGCTTACAGAGGAGAATGACCCACTGGTAAAGATGGCCAATAAGCAGTTCGAGATGCAGCAACAAATCGAAAAGGTGCTCGAAAACAAGGTGCAGTCCCTGATGGACCAGGTCATCGGCACCGATCGGTCGCGGGTGCGCGTTAACGTACTGCTCGATTTCGATCGCATGAATACGCAACGCGAGCTCTTCGAGCCGGGCGCGACGCAGGTGATAATTAGCGAAGAGACGAATGAGACCAGCTCAGCCGAACAGGGGACTGAAGAGAACGCGATCCGCAATTACGAGGTCAACCGCACTGTTCAGAATATCGTCGGGTCGGTGGGCGCGATCGCAAGGGTTTCGATGGCGCTGACGATTGATAAGACCAAGATAGTTTATGATGCGGCCCAGGCCAAGTATATAGAAGAAGAGCGGACCGCGGACGAAATCACTAAGTTGGCCGGTCTGGCGAAGGAGGCGGTGGGGTTAGACGAGAGTCGCGGCGACGAGATTGCGGTTTTCGCGATGAATTTCGACAAGACCCAGGAAATCCAGGCCAAGGAGGAATTGGAGGCTGCGGTACGGCAGGAATTCTGGACCGATATCGCCATCAATGTGGCGAAGATTCTGGGTATTATTGCCGCTTTGATTACCTTGCGTTTCATTATCCAGGCCATAGGCCGCGGTGTCGGGGTTGAAGAGGAACTCGAAGTTTTGGGCGAGATTTCGGGCGATATCGAGGAGGAGGATTTCGAACGTCCGGAGACGCCGCATGAGATGATCTTGAGTAGAGTGCAGCAAATGGTGCGCGAGCGTCCGGAGGACGCGGCGAAGCTGATCCGCACCATGCTCATGGAAGAGGGGGCGTAGGCAGCGGCCGGTTGCGTATATTAGCTGGCGAGCGCGTGATTTAATAATGGAAGGGATGCCGTGTCAAAAATAATTCGCACTGCGCGCCTGGGGGGAGAAGTCATCACCTTGGGGGCGGCCGAACGAGATTTGCATGAGGAGGTCGAGAAACAAACCCTCGAATCGATCGGTTTGGCACAGATCATTGACGAGCAAGTCGCGGGGGTTCGCAAGGAACTCGATGGCGAATGGGAGATTCGGATGCGGCAAGAGATGGAATATCTGCAGGGCGAAGCTGATAAGCGATTTCAAGAAGCAGAAACGCTCGGTCAGGAAGAGCGCAGCCAGGTGCATCAACAGCGCTATGATGAAGGCTACAAGGTGGGGTTAGACGAGCGGGAAGCGGAGGCGGTCGAGGCGGTGACGTGTATGGGGGTTTTACACGAGAGCATAGTGGCTGAACGCGCGCAGATACTGAAAGAAGCCGAAGAAACGGTGGTCGACCTGGCCGCCGCGCTGGCCAAGCGCATCGTCGGTTTTCAGGCCGAAGCCAGTCCGAAAGTATTGGTGCAGGTTGTGCGTAACGCCCTGCGCCATTTAGGCGATCGCAGCAACCTGGAGATCAAAGTCCATCCTGAGGATCTGCAGATTGCACGTCGCTTCGCAGACTATTGGGTCGATAAAGTCGACGCAGATGCGGTATTGAAAGTGCGTGAGAGTGATCGCGTCGGTCGTGGCGGTTGTATGATCGAAGGACGAGAAGAGAATGTCGATGCCCGCTTGGAAGAGCAGGCGCAAGTGCTGCACGACGGTTTGCGTTCCGCCTTCTTCGCCCTTCACGAAGAAGAGGCGGAGGTATCGGTCGCGGTGGCTGAAGCAGCGGACGGGGGCACGATTACAGTTGGCGAGACGGAAAGTGAAGTCGCGGTCGCCGATGCGGTCGATGGGACGGGAGATGTCACACCAGCTGCCGATGCGGTGAACGAGACGAAAAATGAATAGCCAATATCTACTAAATACAATAGACCAGACTGATCCGCTGACTCACTACGGCAAGGTCAGCCAGATCGTCGGTCTGATCATCGAGTCGGTCGGCCCGGCGGATGTGGCCATAGGTGAGCTTTGTGTTTTGGGCGATCCGCAATCGGATGCGCTCAGGGCGGAGGTCGTCGGCTTCAGGGGCAATCGGGTATTGTTGATGCCCTTGGGGGAGGTTGAGGGTATCCGACCCGGTACGCACGTTTTTCCGACCCGGATGCCGCTCTATATCCCGGTCGGGCACAGCTTGCAAGGGCGGATATTGGATGGTTTGGGACAACCGATCGATGGCGCCGGGCAAATACACGCCGAGGATCGTCGCAATATCCACAGTTCGCCGCCCGATCCGCTCAGTAGGCGCCGTGTCCAGGAATCATTGGGGACCGGGGTCAGGGCATTGGACGGGATGGTCAGCTGCGGCAAGGGGCAGCGCATGGGCATCTTCGCTGGCAGCGGAGTCGGCAAGAGTACGCTCTTGGGTATGATTGCGCGCCATTCAGATGCCGATGTAAACGTTATCTCCCTAGTCGGCGAACGTGGTAAGGAAGTGCTCGATTTTATCGAGGACAATCTTGGTCCGGAGGGTTTAAGGCGTTCGGTGGTTATTGTCGCGACCTCGGACCAACCTGCGCTGATTCGTCTTAAGGCGGCTTTTGTTGCTACGACCATCGCCGAGTATTTTCGCGATCAGGGCAAGGATGTGGTATTGATGATGGATTCGTTGACCCGCGTGGCGATGGCCCAGCGAGAAATCGGCCTAGCCGCCGGAGAGCCACCGACGACTCGCGGTTATACGCCTTCGGTGTTCGCTTTATTGCCGCGTCTACTCGAACGTGTCGGGATGACCAAAAACGGCAGTATTACCGGCCTCTATACGGTATTGGTTGAAGGTGACGATATGGATGAGCCGATCGCCGACGCCTCGCGTGCGATCCTCGACGGCCACTTGGTGCTGTCGAGGCGCCTGGCCTCGCGCGGGCATTATCCACCGGTCGACGTGATGGAGAGTATAAGCCGCGTGATGAAAGACGTGGTCACCCCTGCGCATTGGGAGGCGGCGATGGAGATCAAGGCGATGATGGCGGCCTACAATGAGGCGGAGGATTTGATCAATATCGGTGCCTATGCCCAGGGGTCGAACCCCCAGATAGATCGCGCATTGGGTTTTGTCGAGCCGATCGGTGCATTTTTGCGGCAACGGGCTGAAGAGGGTGAGGGCTTTGACAAGCACGTGCAGCGCCTAATGGGCATTATGGCCGCCGAAGTGCCGGCAGAAGCCCAGATTGAATGAAGCGTTTCAGTTTTCGTTTTCAACGCCTACTTGAACTCAAGCAACGCAAGGAGGATCAGCAGAAGGCCGAACTCGGTGAAGTGATGGCGATATTCAACCGGGAGCGCGACCAGCTCGGGGAATTTAAACAGTCTTTCGATGCGTATCGGCGCGCCTCGTTGGCATTACCTGACCAGCGCGTTGATCTGTCGTTGTTGGGTATTAACGCCAGTTACCTGCTGCGGTTGCAACGGGAGATGGGTGAACAACGCGAACACCTTGATCGGATCGAGTCGATGGTCGAGGACAAGCGGGGAAAGCTGTTGGAAGCTACCCGTGAACGTAGGGTATATGAAATATTGAAAGAACGCGCGGAGGACGAACACAAGCGCGAAACCATGCGCCAGGAACGGATTCAACTGGACGAAATCGGAGAGCAACTCTATGTCCGGCGAGGGAGCACAGACACAGAGATCAATGGTTAAGGAAACGTGTATGTTGGAACTGATAGGGACCGCCGCTCCGGCGCCGGTGAATAAACCGTCGGTGACCGCGAATGGTCTCGACGGTCGCGTGGAGACCGGATTGGACTTTGCACAAATGCTGCGGCAGGCCGAAAAACAGCAAGCGCCGCCGGATAAACCGAAGGAGATAGATGAGCCACCCGAGCAAGACCGTGCCGCGGCGGCTAAAGATGATGCGCGCGATGATGCTATGGAGGTGGTAGAAGAGGATGAATTAACGGAGGACGTTCCGACGGCCAAGGAGCAGGCGGACGAGGGGGAAGTTGATGAAGAGGTGGATGGAGAAGAGACTGCTATAGTGCCGGTGCGGTTATCCGAAGCAGAGAGCGACGAGGAAGCCCCGCTCGAAGCGGATATAGAGGGTGAAGGCGATGAAGAAGCGGTGGCATTTGTAGCGGTCCCCGTTGCCGAAGCTGATGCTGGTAGCCCGTTGGAATTGCTGAACTTTAGCGAATTGATGGACCCAGACTTAATGGTAGAGAAAGCGCCGGACCAGTTGATCGCGCGGATTACCCAGGCGGCCAATAGCGCCGCTTCGCCGCTGCAGGAGGAGTTGGCCGAGACGGTGATGCCGCAAGTGATCCGCAACTTGGCGACGCTGGTGCGCGAAGGTGGTGCCGAGATGAGGTTGCAGCTCAAACCCGCCGACCTTGGCGAGATCGAGTTGAGAGTGCGCACCGCCGAGGGGGTGGTGCGCGGCGAAATGATGGTCCAGCACCCCGAAATAAAACAATTGCTCGAAGGCCAGGTGGACCGTCTGAAAAGTGAACTCGCCGCCCAGGGGCTGGTTTTGGAAGGATTTGATGTCAATGTCAACCGCGACCCTCGTTTCGGACAAGGATCTGATCAAGCGGGGCAAGGCGAGAATCGTCGCGATACCGGGCTGGCCGGTGGCGTCGGTAGCACCGGTGATGCCAGTGCCGGACAGGAAGTTCCTGTCGCGGTGAGTATTGACAACCACGAAGTGGATTTTACGACCTGATAAGCGACGAGACGAGGCGAGTATGAACATCAGTAATATTGTCAACCAGAACAGCGACCAGGCCCAGGCCCAGGCGGGAAATTCGCGGGGTCAGTTGGGCAAGGACGATTTCTTGCAGCTACTGACCGTGCAACTGCGTTACCAGGACCCGTTGAATCCGATGGAGAATACGGAGTTCGTCGCGCAGATGGCGCAGTTCAGTTCGCTGGAACAGCTGCAGAACATGAACCAGACCATGGAGAGGAGCCAGGGGGCGGAGGCGGAGTTGCAGGCCGCATTCAAGAACAACCTGGTTACCTCGTTGGTGGGCAAAGCGGTGGAGGTGCCGACTCAGGAGGTCGCCTATGATGGCGAAACCACCGAAGTCGCTTATCGTCTTGGCGCCCAGGCGCGCAGTGCGTCGCTACGGATTCTCGACGCCAGAGGCCAGGTGGTGCGCGAGTTGGAATTGGATACGTCTCAGGCCTATAACAAGGTCGAGTGGGACGGGAAAAGCGCATCCGGCGACAAGGTGCCGAAGGGCGCTTATCTGGCCGTGGTCACCGCCGCAGGGCCCGGCGGTGTGCCGGTCGAGGCGGATATACTCAAGCGGGTCAAAGTCGACGCGGTCCGTTATGCGGGCAGCGAGGCTCGAATTTGGGCCGATGGTCACGAGCTTGCACTCTCGGATTTACGCGGGGTGGTAGAAGCCGGTAATTAAGCACGACAAAATCAACCATAAAATTGCGGTCAAGGATGGACGCGAGTGGATTGGGTTCACCTCCCAGGAAGGGAGAAAGTGGACCCCAACCACACCCATCGCAGGATGGGGCGAGGAGTTAAGGTAATGTTGGGTTCGATATTTATAGGGCTAACAGGCGTCACTAGCCACCAGACGCGGATGAATGTGATCAGTAACAACGTAGCCAATGTCAATACTACGGCCTTCAAGGGGGGGCGGGCGAATTTCTCCGACGTGTTGAGCCAGACGCTGAGCGAGGGCGGGCCCGCGCGCGGCCGGATTGCGGCGACTAATCCGCAGCAATCCGGCCGTGGAGTCGGCGTTTCGAGCATCGACATCGTTCAGGCGCAGGGGTCGATCCAGACGACCGGGATCGATACCGATCTGGCGATCGACGGAGACGGCTATTTTATCGTCAACGACGGCAACCAGCAATTTTTTAGTCGCGACGGGACTTTTGCCTTTGATACGACTGGCAAGCTCTACGATCCCAGCACTGGTTTTGCGGTGCAGGGCAATTTGGCCAATGCCGACGGGACTTTTCGCTCAGAGTTGGGGGATTTGATCATTCCAGTGGACCGAGAGTCGAAGGCGGAAGCTTCGACGATGATCCGCATTTCGGGGAACCTGGACGCCAGTGGCAGTGGTGTGGGAGCTCCGGTGTGGACGGGTAATACGCTCTTCGGCCAACCGGCGCGCATAACCAGTAATCCGAACCCGGGCTTTCCGCTTGATTTGACCGCATTTAACAACGCTGGGCTCAAAATTTCAATCGAGCAGGGTGGCCAGTTGACCGAAAGCACGCTTAATATTCCCACGAAGATCTACGCCGACCGCGTGGAACTGATCTCCGAACTCAACTCGCAGATCAGCGTCAATGGCACGCTCAAAAACAATGTTCTGTTCAAGACCAACGCGTTGGGTGAACTGGTGCTGCGCACGGTCGAAGGAGGCCAGCAGATATCGATCAAAGTGGATAATGCCGATCCTGCAATCAATATCGCGACACAGCTCGGTTTTGCCGCCGATGCGCAGCAAACGGGCACGCGAGCGGCGAGTAGCGATCTCTTGAATGATCTGGCCAATGTCGGTAATGACTTGACGGACGGCGACATCATCCGCTTTGCCGGGGTCAAACCCAATGGCGAGAGTTTCGACGGTAATTTTACTTTTCAGACCGATACGACCGATACTGTGAAGGATCTCTTCACGGCGGTCGAAAATGTCTATGGCGGCGTCCAGGCCGGTTTGGATCCGGACACTGGGCAGATAATCCTCACCGACGCGGTATCCGGCGATCGAGTGGTGGGTTTCGATGTCAATTTCTCGCTGCTCGATTCGGGTATCGGTTCGGGTATCTTCGGCAACGACCCACCTTTTGAATTCAACACCAATACCCAGGTTTTTGATGAAAAGGGTAACGCGCACTCGCTGACTATGAACTTCAGCAAGAGCGTGGTCGACAACGAATGGACCTGGGTCGCGACCATCGACGGTTTGACGCCCGATTCGGGCAACAACGGCAATGTAATCTTCAACGAGGACGGAACGTTGCGCACCTTCGAGTCTTCAGACAAGGCGCCGATCACTTTCACCCCCGGCGAGGGGACGCCGCAATTGACCATCGATATTGGCGCCGACAGCACTGAGCGCCTCGGTGGTCTGACTCAGTTCGTGGCGCCTTCTTCCGTTTCGGTGCGCGAACAGGACGGCCGTTCCGCCGGATCGTTGGTGTCAGTCAGCTTCGAGCCGAATGGCAATATCATCGGGCTGTTTTCGAATGGCACTTCGGAGAGCTTGGGGCGGGTGGGATTGGCTTCCTTTGGCAATGTCGACGGATTAAAGCGCCAGGGGGACAATATGTTCATCGAGACCGAATCATCGGGCCAAGCCGTAATCGGCGCGGCCGAGACCACGGTGCAGGGTAGTATTCGATCGGGGGCGATCGAGATGTCGAATGTCGATTTGGCTCAGGAATTTACCAACATGATCGTCACCCAACGAGGCTTCCAGGCTAACGCACGCAGTATCACAACCTCGGACGAGTTGCTCACCGAAATAGTGAATTTGAAGAGGTAAAGCCCTATATTAGTAGCCTAGCGAACTAAGACCGCGCGGTTCGCTGATAGACTCATGGTTCAAGACCTAAGGAAAATTATGATCAGGTTGACCCGCCTTAACCAGAACGAACTGGTAATCAACGCAGAGATGATCGAATTTGTCGAGGCTATCCCCGACACGATCGTCACCCTGACATCGGGCAAAAAGATTATGGTGTTTGAGCCGGTCGACACGGTGGTCGAGCGCATCGTCGAATACAAACGCACCTGTAACCAGGTGTTAGTCAGCGGCTAGAGGCCGGACGGGAAGCAAGTTATGGACATAGCGACAATCATCGGCCTGATAAGCGCAAGCACCCTGGTTATTATCGCCATGGGCGATGGGGTGGCGGGCTTCGCGGATTTCCAGTCGGCCGTCGTGGTTATCGGCGGCACTACCGCGGCGACCCTGATCGCCAATCCGCTGCCCGACCTGATTGGGTTGGTTGGCGTCTACATGAAATCGATCAAGACCTCGGGTAGCTCGCCCAGTGAGCTTATTGAGACGATCGTCGGATTTGCCGAGACGGCGCGCCGCGAGGGCATCTTGGCCTTGGAACAGGCGGTGGAGGATGCGGATGATACTTTTCTTAGTGGCGGCATTCGCCTGGCGGTCGACGGCACCGAACCCGATCTGATCATGGATATTCTAGAGACGGAGTTGCGCTTCGTCGAAGAGCGCCATAAGGCTGGGCAAGAAATGATTTCGCGCGCGGCATCGACGGCGCCGGCTTTTGGCATGATTGGCACGTTGATCGGGTTGGTGATTATGCTCAAAAACATGGACGACCCAGCCGCCATCGGCCCGGGTATGGCGATCGCTTTGTTGACGACGCTCTACGGTTCGATTCTCGCCAATATTTTTCTCGATCCCATCGCCGCGAAACTCAAGACCTACTCCGGGCAAGAGATCTTAGCTAAGCAGATGATCATCGAGGGCATTATGGCGATCCAGTCGGGCGACAACCCGCGCATAGTCGAACACAAACTCTCGGTATTTTTGTCGCCTTCGATGCGTCCGACCAGCGCAGAGGATGAAGGCGGGGAATAGGCAGTAGTCATGGCGAAACAGCAAAAATGTCCGGAGTGTCCGAGGGGCTTGCCCGCCTGGCTGGCGACTTTCGGCGACTTAATGTCGCTGCTGCTGACCTTTTTTATTCTGCTGCTGTCATTTTCGACGACCAAACAGTCCGACTTCGAGAAGGCTGTCGGCTCACTGCAAGGGGCGTTGGGCGTCCTACCGGGCGAACCGATCCTCACGTCACCGATCAAGCTCGAAATCCCGATCACCAAGGGTGACATCAAGAACGAGCGTACAACGTTGAAGGATGCCAAGGCCGAAATTGAAAAAGAAGTGAAAGCGGAGGGACAGCAGGAGAACGTGGAGATTATCGAGTCTGAGGAGGGCATTACGATCCGCATTAAGGACAATGCCCTCTACCCCAGTGGAAAGGCCGATATCAAGGCAGATTTCCTGCCGCTTCTGAATAAAATCGGCGGCGTATTGGCGCGGATGCCGAATACGGTGGAGATAGAGGGGCATACGGACAATCTGCCAATTGAAAACGACGAGTTTCCCAACAACCACTGGCTGTCGAGCGGTCGGGCTTTGGGGGTCCTTGACGTCTTCCGCAACGAAGTGGGCATCGCCCCAGAGCGATTGGCGGCCATAGGTTATGGCGAGTTCAGGCCGCTGTTAGAAAACGATACCGAGGAGGGGCGTGGGCAGAACCGCAGGGTAGAGATAAAAATTCGCCACCAGTCCGACCTCGAGGGGTCGTCGGAGGAGATGATCAAGCAGTTGATCGAAGAGGCGGAATTGGGCATAGTAGAAAAAGAAGTGCCGGAAGAACAATAGAACAGCGAGCGAAAGGTAGAGATTATGGCAGACGAAGGTGAAGAAGGCGGTGGCGGTGGTGGTGGTGGTGGTGGTGGGGACGGCGGTAGTGCATTAAAAAAATACGGTCCTTTGGCGGCGATCGTGCTCTTGGCCCAGGTGGTATTGGCCTGGGGTATTATCTCATTTGTGTTCAAGGACAATGTGCCCGAAGAGGAACAGGCAGATTTGATCCCCGAGCAGAGCGTCGAATTGCGCAGTGGCCAGGTGGAGGAAAAGAGTAGGTTGCCTTTCTACTACTCTTCTGAGGCAATGGGGACGATCACAGCCAACCCGGCGGGCACGAACTCCGAGCGCTTCGTGGTGCTCACCGTGCAATTGGGTTTGGAAGCCTATGATCGCGGCGAGAGTCCGCCGGATGACGATATTACCGGGAAGATGGCGGATAGAGCCGACATTACAGACAAGATTGGCCTCTACGACCAGCGCATAGTCTCGGTGATCTCTAAGACCGTAAGGATCAAGACCATCGACGAACTCGACGGGGAGTTTATCCACGAGATCGAGGCCCAAATCCGCAAGCAGCTCAATAAAGAAATTTTTGAACGGTTGTTCACAGTGACCGAAGATGAAACGATCGAGGTTATCGTTTCGGAAGTCGACATCTCGAACATTATTATCCAGTAGCAGAAGGAGCGGCTAATGGCCGACATACTCTCTCAAGAGGAAATCGACGCCCTACTATCGGCTACCGACGACGGCGACGACGGCGACGGCGACGGCGACGCCGGTGGTGGTGGCGGTGATACGGGCGGCGGCGGCGGTTTCGACGACGGTTCCCAGCGCATTATCACCAGCTACGATTTCAAGCACCCGGCGCGGGTTAATAAGGACCAGTTGCGCACGTTGGAGAATTTGCATGACAACTTCGCCCGGTTGCTGAGTTCGACCTTTTCGGGCGCGATGCGCCCTTTGTCGACCAGACGACCTATGCCGAGTTCATTATGAGTCTGTCGAACCCCTCGTGTTCGTACCAGTTCACCCTGGCGCCGACCAATGGTCAGGCAATAATCGATTTCGCGATGCCGCTAGTATTTGCCTTCGTCGACCGTATTTTCGGTGGCAAAGGCTCTTCGCAGGGAGTAGAGGCCAGGCAGCTGACGCCGATCGAGATCGGTGTCATCAATCGCATCGTTAAACGCGTCATCGAAGATTTGGAAGCGACCTGGGAGCCGATTCTGCGCGTCGAGATTACCGATATCGAGCTTGAAACGAATCCGGAATTTATGCAGATCACGGCGGCGAGTGAGATCGTGATCTTGCTGGCTTTCGAAGTGAATTCGACCAATTCCTCGGGTTTGGTGAGCCTGTGTTATCCGTTTTTCACTCTCGAGTCCATTCTGCCCCGCTTGGGGCAACAGTCCTACGTGCGCACCAATCGCATGAATCAGGAGGAACTACTGCGGCAGAACAACCTGCGTTTGCAAAAGACGGAGGTGCCGATCAGGGCCGAATTGGCTCGGGGGATGGCGACCTTCCGTTCATTGCAGCAGTTACAGGTGGGCGACGTGCTCACGTTGGATACCGAAATGGACGAACCGACGGTGCTCTATGTCAACGACGAACCGAAGTTCATCGGCAAACCCGGTCGGGTCGGCCGAAAGAGCGCGGTGCAGATAACCGAATATATCGATCCTGAAGTGGAAGAACTTTTTAAGAACAAGAGTAAGCCAGTAGCCACCGAGTGAAATTTCAGCGGCCGGTAGTCGCCGCTTTAAAAGAGAGAAACGACCATGGCGGAAGATGACGACGTCTTAGAAGATGCCGATGCCCTTGAAGATGCGGTAACCTCCGACGAGGGGGACGGGGACGGGGAAGAACTCGACCCGCTCGCCGAAGAGATGCTGAAGATGATGGAGGAAGAAGGCGACGGAGACGACGACACCGATTCACAGAAAGATGTGGATCGCATGATGGAAATGGAAATGATCAAGGCCATGGAGGATGAGGGCGGCGGCGATGGCATGGATCTAGGCGGGGCTATGGGGGGGATGGCACCGGCGGCGGGTGCTCCTGGCGGTGGGATTCCACCGAGTATCGCTCGTCTGATGGATGTCAACTTGAGTGTGACTATCGAGTTGGGCCGGACCAAGGAAACGCTTGAGCACGTGCTCAATCTCGGAGAACAGTCGTTGGTTGAACTCGACAAACAAGTGGGTGAGCCGATCGACATTCTAGTTAACGGCAAGGTTTTTGCCCGTGGCGAGGTGGTAACCGTATCAGAGAATTTTGGCGTGAGAATTACAGAGCTTGTGACGGGTGTAGCTAAAATATAAACAACTTCTTAGGTCATTTACATTCCCCTTGGGGAGTGCGGGGGAAAACTTTGCCTATATTCTATGTCGTAAGAGTAATATTTTCTTATGGGGCACTTTGATACGGCGTTGCCGTAGGAAATCAACATAGGGTCGGCGGCGAATTGTCAAATGGTGTTGTTTTTTTATAAGACAATTAATAACAGTAATTTATAATATATATTACTGAAGGGCGTTGTCCCTAAAAAGCACAATTAAAAGGAGTTCTAAGGAACTCCTTTTTTTTGTGTCTGAATATGGCATATATGTTGCTCAGTTACAGGTGAGCGAAACACACTTGAGAGTTGAGCAACATATATGCATTTAGCGAACGGAATAACCTTGAGCGGGTGGGTTCTGGTCGCCGTTTTGAACACTGGAACCCTATGGGCCCAGGATTCGACGGCCGTACAGACCATTCCCGCCGAAGTGGTAGCAGGGGAGTCGCGAGACCTAGACGTCGACTTATTGGCGAATGCCCCCGACGATGGGATGACCTATTGGAGCGTCGCGAGCAAATTGGGGCTGGGTTTGGCGCTGGTGATCCTATTGGCTTGGGGTGCGGTGTATCTGCTGCGCCAAAGCACGGTTGGCCAGCAGTTCAGTGGGGTCGGCAAAACGATCCGGATCGCCGAACGGACCTATCTCAGTCCAAAAAAGGCCATCTACCTGGTCGAAATCGGTGACCGGACCCTGGCGCTGGGGGTGACTGACGAGCATATCACCCCGTTGAGCGAATGGCAGGCGGGGGAGTTGGAACTGGCGCCGGCACCGGCGTCAGGCGGAGCCTTCGCCAATCAATTTAAAAAACTACTTAAGCAGGGGCCGCAAAAGGGGAACGACGTATGACTCGCCGCGCCCTTTGCGTCGTGCTGCTGTTGTCGTTGTTCGGCGGCGCGGCGGTTGATGCCCAGCCGCTGCCCAAGATCAGTCTCCAGATCGAGGATGCGGCGCAGGGGGGGGACGCGGCGGTATCGTTGCAGATTATCTTTCTGCTGACGATTCTCTCGTTGGCGCCTTCAATCCTGATTATGATGACCTCCTTTACGCGCATCGTAGTGGTGCTGTCTTTTCTGCGCACGGCTATCGGCACTCAACAGATGCCGCCGAACCAACTTATTATCGGCTTGTCGCTTTTTCTGACCTTTTTTGTTATGGCTCCGGTCTGGGAGCGGGTTAACGACGATGCGATCCAGCCGCTGATCGAGGACGAGATCCCCTATCAGGAAGCGCTGGACAAGGGCATGGAACCGATTCGTGAGTTTATGCTCAAGCAGACGCGCCAGAAGGATATGGCGCTTTTTGTCCGCATGGCCAAGATCAAACAGCCGCGCAACCACACGGAGATTCCCAACTCTGTATTAATTCCTAGTTTTATCATCAGCGAATTGCGCACGGCCTTTCAGATCGGTTTTATCCTTTTCATTCCCTTTTTAGTCATCGATCTCGTCGTCGCCAGCATTCTACTCTCGATGGGTATGATGATGTTGCCGCCGGTAATGGTGTCGCTGCCTTTTAAAATTCTGCTCTTTGTCTCAAGAGCTTCAATTGATAGCCGCCGAGGTCGATTATGTCACCTGAGTATATCGTCAAGCTGGGGCAGGACACGATGTTACTGGTTTTGCATGTGGCCGGTCCGATCCTAGTCGTGGCGCTGGTAGTCGGTCTGGCGGTCAGCATTTTTCAGGCCGTGACTCAGATCCACGAGATGACGTTGACTTTTATTCCCAAGATGCTGGCTGTCGCCGCGGTGTTGACCGTTTTGCTGCCGTGGACGCTACGCCGGTTGATGGATTTCACCATTAACCTGTTCAGCAGTATACCTACGATCATCGGCTAAAGGGCGATGTCATATTGGCTCGACGAATTCCACATATTTTTGCTGATCCTCCTGCGGGTCAGCGCGTTGTTGATCGTGGCTCCGATCTTTGGGCACCGGCTCTTTCTGGCTCGGGCGAAGGTCGGTCTGGCGGTCATGGTGTCGATGGTGATCTTTCCCACTGTCGACCGCTTCGACGTGCCGGTGGGGTTTCTGCCCTATGCGGTGATGATGGTCGGCGAGGTGATTATGGGATTGGTGATCGGCTATGCGGTATTATTGCTCTTTATCGGCATACAGTTCGCCGGCCAGTTGGCGGGGCTGCAGATGGGGTTCGGTATCGTCAACGTCATCGACCCGGCATCGCACGACCAGGTCTCGATTATCGGCCAATTCCTCAATATTCTGGCGATCCTGTTGATGCTGACGCTGGACGGGCACCATATCATCCTCAACGGCCTGATGACTTCGTTCGACGCGGTGCCCTTGGGCGGGGTGGTGTTGAAGGTGCCGGTCGCGCAAAAGATGATTGCCCTGACCGCCGAGGTATTTGTCATTGCGATCAAGATCAGTGCGCCGATTATGATCGCTTTGTTCCTCATTTCGACGGCGATGGGCGTCCTGGCCCGTACGGTACCCCAGATGAACGTGTTTATCGTCGGTTTTCCAGTGCAACTGGGGGTGGGCATGTCAATATTGATGGCGACCTTACCACTTTTTCAGATAATGATCGAACGAGCGTTGAAGTTGTTGGAACGCGACGTGTTCGCCCTAATCGATTTTTTCGCCTAACGAGGTAGTAGAAGTGGCCGAAGAATCCTTCCAAGAAAAAACCGAGGACGCGACGCCGAAAAGGCGCGAGGAATCTCGCGAAAAGGGCCAGGTCGCCCGCAGTACGGAACTGAGTTCGGTCGCGATCTTGGCGGCCGGCTTGTTGGCGCTCTCGTCGTTGGGTTCGTATATGTTCGAGCATCTGAGCGGTTTTATGGCTGATATCCTGAGCGAAGGGGTCCACGCGGAGTTGAACGAGGTTAATATCTTCGGTTTCGCGATGGGGTGGGGCAAAGATTATGTCACAGCCATAGCGCCGATGGTTCTCCTCCTGTTTGCGGCAGCCCTCGGAGTTAACTACGCGCAAGTCGGCGTGCTTTTTACGGCAAAGCCGCTTGAGCCGAAAGCCGAGCGGCTGAGCCCTTGGAGTGGTCTCAAGAGGATCGTATCGCCTCGTGGGCTAGTTGAACTGAGCAAGGGGCTCTTCAAGATCGGCGCCGTCGCGTATCTGACTTATCTGACGATAGTGGCCGAGACTGACCTGATGATCGCCTTTATTGATATGAGCATCGGCCAAATCCTGACGATCAGCGGCGATATCATTTTAGGGCTGGCCTTTCGCATCACCCTGCTCTTGCTAGTTATGGCCATCCTAGACTACGCCTTTCAGCGTTTCGACCATGAGAAGAAACTGCGCATGACCAAGCAAGAGGTCAAAGAGGAGATGAAACAGCAGGAGGGCGACCCGCAGATCCGCCAGCGGGTACGCGCGCTGCAGCGCGAGATGTCGCAACGCCGGATGATGGACGATATCGCCAGCGCCGATGTCGTCGTGACGAATCCGACGCATGTTGCCGTGGCGCTCAAATACGACCCCGAGACGATGCCCGCGCCGAAGATACTGGCGAAAGGGCAGCGGCTCATAGCGCAGAAGATCAAGGAGTTAGCGCGCGAGGCCGGGGTGCCGTTGGTCGAGAATAAGCCATTGGCCCGAGCCTTGTTCAAGGCGGTCAAGATTGGCGACGAGATTCCCGAAGACCTCTTCAAAGCAGTAGCCCAGGTTTTGGCCTTCGTCTTCCAGTTAAAACGCAAGAGGGCAGTATGAGCTTCCGCAAGCAGCAGGGGATAAGTCATGCGTAGATGGCTGAGTATACTGTCCGGGCACACCGACGTGTTGGTGGCAGTCGGCTTGATCACGATCCTCGGGGTGATGGTCGTGCCCTTGCCGACCTATATATTGGACTTTTTCCTGACGCTCAACATCAGCCTGGCACTGTTGATATTGATGTTGACGATCTATATCACCGCGCCGCTCGAATTTTCGGTTTTTCCAGGCTTGCTGTTGGTGATGACCTTGTTCCGCCTCTCGCTCAACGTGGCCTCGACCCGATTGATTTTGAGCACGGCTAGTGCCGGCGACTTGATCGCGGCCTTTGGCGATGTGGTGGTGGGCGGCAATTATGTGCTCGGTTTTATTATCTTTGTCATCGTTATTATTATCCAGTTCGTGGTAATTACCAAGGGCTCGGGGCGTGTCGCTGAAGTCGCTGCCCGTTTCACCTTGGACGCCATGCCGGGTAAGCAGATGGCCATTGATGCCGATCTCAACGCCGGATTGGTCGACGAACAGGAGGCGCGCCGTCGCCGCGACGACATCTCGCGCGAGGCCGATTTCTACGGTGCGATGGACGGTGCCAGTAAATTTGTTCGCGGTGATGCTGTCGCCGGTATTCTCATCACGCTGGTCAATATTCTCGGCGGCTTGGCCATCGGTATGTTACAGCGGGACCTAGCCCTGATCGACGCATTGCAGACTTACACGCTATTGACGGTCGGTGACGGCTTGGTCACGCAGATCCCGGCGCTGATCACGTCGACGGCGGCCGGCATCATCGTCACCCGGGCGACCAGCGATGACAATATGGGCACTGATATCAACAAGCAGTTGACCGGGCGGCCGCAGGCGAGTCTGATCTCTGGCATTATATTGTTGATACTGGGTTTCCTGCCCGGGCTACCGACTACGCCTTTTCTGATCATCGGGTCCCTGCTGGTAGGTGTCTCGTTGTTGGTCCGACAACGCAACAACAGGCAGGAAGCACAGGAGGCAGCTGCTGAGGTCGAAGCGGCCGTCCCCGAGGAGCGACCTGAAGATTATCTGCGTGTCGATTTGCTCGAAGTCCAGGTGGGCTATCAGTTGGTACCTTTGGTCGACGCCAATCAGGGCGGCGATTTGATCGAGCGAATCGTGCAGATTCGCAAGGTGGCGGCGATGGATACCCGTCCGGGTCCGTGACAGCACCGAGCTCAGTCCGAATGAATATCAGATTCGCGTCAAGGGCAATCCGGTTGCCCGCGGCGAGTTGCAGGCCAAGCAGTTGATGGCGATCGATCCGGGTTATGCCGAAGGTGTGGTCGACGGAGTCGAGGCGATTGACCCTGTTTTCGGGCTGCCGGCTCGCTGGATTGCCCATAATCAGCGCGAGAAAGCTGATGCTTTGGGATACAATGTAGTCGAACCGGTTGCAGTGCTCGCCACACACCTGACCGAGGTGATCAATCAACACGCCTACGAGCTCTTGGGGCGTGAGGAGACGCAGCACTTGCTCGACGAGTTGAAGAAAGCCTATCCGAATGTCGTGGAGGAACTCGTGCCCGATGCCGAGGCGGTGGGCAAGTTACAGCGCGTGCTACAGAGTCTGCTGTCTGAGCGGGTGCCGATCCGCGACTTGCGCACGATCCTGGAGACGCTGGCCGATTACGCCCGCATTGACGACGTCGAGGTGCTGACCGAGTACGTGCGCACCGCGTTGCGGCGGCCGATCTGCAATATGCTGCTCAAGGAAGCGACGGATGAGACGATCTCGGTGCTGACCTTGGACGGTATGCTGGAAGAATTGTTGCGTGAATCGGTCCAGAGCACCCCGGCGGGCATCAACGTGGCGTTGGCGCCCGATGTGGCCGGCGAGCTCTTCCACCACATGACAGAAATGATAGATCAGATGATCACCAACGGGCAGCAGCCAGTCGTGCTTGCCGCCCCGCACATTCGTTTGGCCTACCGCAAATTGACGGCGGCCAATTTTCCCAACCTGTTCGTATTGTCCTATAACGAGATCGCCCCGGATGTGGAGGTCGCGTCAGTAGGCAACATCATGTTGAATTATGAAGATACGCAAATACGTAGCCCGGAACATGCCGGAAGCCCTGCAACAAGTGCGTGATGACCTCGGCGACAACGCGGTCATTTTGAACACACGAACTTTGCGCAAGAACAACCGCTTCAATTTACAGGACGAAGCCCACGTCGAAGTGACCGCGGCTTATGACGAGGTGCCCACCGCTGCGACCGGCAGCGCGCGTTTAGCGGCCCGCAAATACGGGGCTCAGACCCCGGGCGGACCTGTGGCGTCGGAGTCGCGACGTCAGGCCGTGCCGGAGCCTGAGCGTCCCATGCAGATTGAGGTGCCTCAGACTATCGCGCCACCGATCGCTGTGCCTTTTGAGTCTGCTGTGACGCCGGAGTCTACTGTGACGCCGGAGTCTACTGTGACGCCGGAGTCTACTGGCGAAGGCGGGGCCGACCAGGTGGCCAGGCAATTGCGCCGGCTCCAGGATACTGTGGCCCGGCTCGAACGCAAGGGCGGGGTGTCGCTGCCCGAAGAACTGGCGCGATTGAGTGAGCGGATGCACAGTGTGGGGCTAGTTCGCGAACTGGTCGACCAGGTTGTCGGTCAGTTGTTGGAGGGGATGACCGGTAAGGCGCTGGCCGATCGTCGCCAGGTCGGGGAGCGGGCCGCCGCCGAGCTTTTGCGTATGTTACCGCGCAGCAAGCGCATCAAATTGGGGAGCCAACGGCAGGTCGTCGGTTTTTTCGGCGCATCCGGCGTGGGCAAGACCACGGCTGCGGCCAAGATTGCCGCCGGTTTCACCCTCAAGTGCAAAGAACACATCGTCCTCATCACGGCCGACGATCAGAGAGTTGGGGCCCGCGACCAAATCAGCTCTTTCGCCCGAATTATCGGGGTGCCGCTAGAAGCTGCTCATTCAGCGGAAGAGATGCAGGCGGTGCTGGCAAAACACGAACAAGCGCGACTGGTGCTGATCGACGCGCCGGGGTGCGGTCCGCACGACCACAGGGAACTCGATCGCCAGGCGGAGCTTTTTGCGGCCGCTGGCGCAAGGGAAATACACGTGGTCGTTGACGCGTTGCACGGTTTTGATCATATGTTGGATGTTATAGAAGCGAGTGGGGACCTGCCCGATCGTCGGTTACTTTTCACCAAAATGGACGAGATGGTACGGCCAGGCCCGGTGCTCAGCGCGGCGATCAAAAGCCAGATACCGACTTCGTATCTGGCCGTCGGCGCGCAAGTGCCGGGGGATATCGAAGCGGGAAATCTCAACAAGTTGGTGGAGAGAATTGTCGGGTATGGGCCAAAAAAGAAAAAATAATATAAAAGGGTTGCCGTATTCGGTGGCTATTACCAGCGGCAAGGGGGGGGTGGGCAAGAGCTGTATCGCTCTGAATCTGGCCGTGGAACTCGCCAAAACCGGGAACAGGGTATTGCTCGTAGACGGCGATCTGGGTTTGGGCAATGTTGGGTTGTTGCTCGGTATCGGTGGCGAGTGGACCATTGAAGATGCCTTATCGGGGCGATGCCCTGTAGCCGAGGCGGCAATAGAAGGACCGGAAGGTTTGGTGATATTGCCGGCGGCAACAGAAGGAGAGACCGGCTTTTGGCAGACGTTGGCAGTGGCGCCGGCGGTGGTCGAAGAGCTGGAGGTCTTTGCATCGCGCTGGAATTGCCGATAAAACGGTGGATTTAGTCATTGCCGCCGATGAGGCCTTGGTGGTGGTGACGCCGGAACCTACTGCGATTGCCGATGCTTATGCCACACTGAAGACTTTGCTTTTACATCGACCGGACCTCGTGGCGGGTCTGCTGGTGAATATGGCGGATTCCGCCGAGGAAGCAGCCGAATTACACGACAAGTTCGCCGAACTCGCTTCGCGTTTTCTAGGGGCGGAAATTGACAATCGAGGTTATATTCCTTTAGATCGGTATGTGCGTGAAGCAGTGAAGCGCCAAGTGCCCTTAGCACTGACTGTGCCACCCTCCCCCGCTGCGCAGGAGCTAATGCGACTCGCCGGAGATCTCGGAGGAGCTAACGCATCTGTTCGCAACATCGGACCGGGATTTTTCACGCGTGCTCTAACGCGTCAGGCGGACGGTGTTGACTAGACCCATGATTCAATCGAAAGCGATGGCATGAGCGCCAAAAAAACACCGGCGAATAAAGCGAACCAGCAGTATAGCAAGCAAAAGCAGGCGGTCGCGCCAACCGAAGACGGCGCAGTCGTAAATAAGGGCGAGCTGGTCGATTATTTACCGTTGGTCAAATATATTGCCGGACGTTTGGCAATTGGGTTGCCGAGGTCGGTGGAGATGGACGACCTGATCAATGCCGGGGTCGTTGGGCTAATCGAGGCCTATAGTAATTTTGACGGTACTAAAGGGGTCAAGTTCGAGACCTATGCCTCACTGAGAGTCCGCGGTTCTATTTTGGACGAATTGCGCGGGATGGATTGGGTGCCGCGCTCGACGCGCGCGCGTTCCCGCGAAGTTGAGCGCACACTCTCCAAGCTGGAGAGTAAGTTCGGGCGCTCACCGACCGAGGCTGAGTTGGCCGACGAATTAGATGTGACGATAGAGGAGTACTACCACATCATTGACGACGTGAGCTCGGCTGCGTTGCTGTCTTTGGACGAGTCCTCCTTCGGCGAGGACGACGACAAGCCGGTGCCGCTCGTCGATACTTTGCGTTCGAAGGATCAGCCGAGCGCTTTAGTCAACTTGGAACGCTTGGAGATGCGCGACCTACTGGCCGATTCCCTGGGGCAGGTCAGCGAACAAGAACGACTGGTCATCGCGCTCTATTATTACGAGGAATTGACGCTCAAAGAGATTGGGCAGGTGCTCGAATTGTCCGAGTCCCGGGTGTCGCAATTGCACACCAAGGCCGTTTTGGGGCTGAGGGCCAAGTTGCGCAAACGCTTCATGGCCTAAGAGTTGTAGCAGCCTAGCCGCGTACGAAGGGCGTATCTTGGACGAGCAGAGACAACAGCGCATCAAAAAGATCACGCAGAGCATTATCGGCTTGCCGACCTTGCCTACGGTCATCACCCAGATGATCGGCTTGATCGATAACCCCAAGACCTCAGCCAAGGACGTGGCGAGCCTGATTTCGACCGACCAGGCCCTGACCGCCAAGATCCTCAAACTGGCCAATTCCGCTTTTTACGGTTTTCCCCGCGAGATCGCCACCGTCAACCACGCCGTAGTAGTGCTCGGCTTCGAGACGGTCAAGAGTCTTGGGCTTAGCGTTTCGGTACTCGAACGCTTTGCCGGCGGCAATAGCGCAACAGATTTTGATCGGCAGAAATTCTGGGAACACTCGATCGCCTGTGGCGTGGCGGCCAGGATGTTAGCGGGTAAATTGCGCTACAGAGTCCAGGGCGAAGCATTTGCCGCGGGCATTCTCCACGATATCGGCAAGTTAATCCTCAGCCAGTATTTCACCGACGAATTCGCCCAGATCCTCGCCCTAGTCCGCGACGAGGATCTCTATATCGGCAAGGCGGAGGAGCAAGTCCTGGGGCTGACGCATTCCGATATCGGCCACTGGTTGGCCGAAAAATGGAACCTGCCGGATAAGTTGGTCTCCGCGATCGCCTACCACCACACACCGGGTAGACTCGAACGCGGTGCGGAGTTACCGTCCTTGATCCACCTGGCCGATTTTCTTTGCCGGCGCGAGAAAATCGGCGACGGCGGCGGCATCCGCCTGCCCAATCTCGATCCGGCCGCTTTGCGTACTTTCGGCATCCACGAGGAACCGAAGGCGGCGATGCGGCGGATTTTCGGTTATGGTGATCTCCTGCATGAGGAAATGGAACGTGCGGATGCCTTCACGAGCATCGCCCGGGGGGAGGGAACAGATCCAGAGGATAATGCCGATCCTGATTCTGATCCAGATCCCGGTTCTGGCCCCGATGGCAATGGTGGCGGAACCGGCAGCGAAGCCGAGAGCGAGGTAGTAGGCGAGGTGAGGCGGTGAGGGTTGTGGCGGGGAAGGTGCAGGAAGTGCAGCGGGCGGGTGAGCGAATAAACCCACCTATCCGCGATCTGCGAGTCGCTCGATGGCCCAGTTAGAACAACCCCCTTCCGCGGCCGACGAGGAATTGCCCCTGGGGCGGATCCAGGAGTTGCTGGCCCAACTCAAAGACGCGGCCCCGGAGGATGTCGTCTGGGAACTCGGTATCCATGTCGAGACGTTTTCTGAAGCCTTGAAGGAGAGTGCCGCGCATCAGCGGGGCGTCGAAGAAGAGAATCGCCAGTTACAGGAACGCCTGCTCGGGGAGCGTCGCGAATATGCGGAACTGCGCGCCTCGATGGACGAATTGCTCAATCTGCATGAACTTTCCGAAACCATCTCTTCCAGCTTTGACATCGAGGATATCCTGGCGTCGTTGATGGACCTCTCTGGCCGCTTCGTCGAATATCTGAGCTGCGGTGTTTTTGCTCTTGACGAGCAGGAGGTGCGTCTCGTGCCGCTGACCTTGCGTGGTGCGCCGGGTTTGGTGGAGCGTCTCGAGGCGCAATGGGAAGACGGCATTATCGACTGGGTGATGCGCGAGGCGCGACCGGTGGTCATCGAGGATATGGGGACCATCGAACAGCTCGATGTCGCCAAGCGCAGCACGGTGGTGGTGCCGATGATCGTCCGTGGCAAGCAGGTCGGTGTCTACGCGCTGTATTGTTCTAGAGCGAAGGACGAGTTTACCGCCGGTGAAATCGAACTATTGGGCGTGCTGGCCAGCCAGGCGACCATTGCGATCGAGAATAGCCGCCTTTATACCGATCTTGAAGCGACCCATACCCAGCTCAAGGACTCGCAACAGCAGATCATGCTGTCGGCCAAGTTCGCGGCTATCGGCGAGTTGGCTGGTGGGGTCGCGCACGAGGTTAACAATCCCCTGCAGATCATCCTCAGTCGCGTGCAGTTAATGACCTTGCAAAACAAGGACCAGCCCAAGCTCGTGAAGGGGTTGGAGCTGATCGAGCACAATGTCAAACGCATCTCGCGCATTATTCGCGCGCTATTGGGTTTTGCCGGCCACAATGCCCAGAAAAGCGAGTGGGAACAGTTCGATATTGCGCAGGCCCTGCGGCAGGCGCTGGCGCTGGTCGGACACCAACTCGACAAAGGCCTGATTGAGACATCGTTCGAATGCGAGGACGATTTGCCCTTGCTCACCGGTAATATCGGTGAGTTGGAGCAAGTCTTTATCAATCTTATGATCAATGCGCAAAACGCGATGGCCAATGGTGGGGCATTGAAAATCGAGGTGTGCAGGGTCGACCAGCAAGTCGAGGTTCGCTTTGCTGATACTGGCTCCGGTATCGCTTCCGAACACTTGGACCGTATTTTTGAGCCCTTTTACACCACTCGTGCCGAGGCTGGCGGCACTGGGTTGGGGCTGGCGGTCTCGTATCGGATCATCGAGCGTCATCAGGGCATGATCACGGTGGAGAGCGCGCTTGGTGAGGGGGCGACTTTTATCATTCGCCTGCCTTTGTCGGTGCTGGAAAAAGAGGGCGAAGAATGAGCAGTGATATCTGGCAAGTCGTATTAATCGATGCTCTCTTTTTGTGTATGGCGGCGGGAATGGGCTTGTGGTTCCGGGCCTGGTTGGCCCGCCAGCAGCAGCACTTGGACCGGCGTTTAGACGCGTTGGAAGCCCAGCATGCGCGGCTTGAACGCGTGAGCGGACGTCTGCAGACGGTGTCGCGGGTTTTGGAGCTGATGGGGCGCGAGGGCGGGGAGGGTTTAAAGGAGAAGCGCGCCCCGTACCGGCTTCGAAGCAGGAAGTTGATTTTGAGCAGGCCTGGGAAATGCTCAGTGCGGGAGCAGAACCTGTGGCGGTTGCCCAGCGGCTCGGCATCGGCGTGGCCGAGGTCGAATTGATGAACCGAATGATGCGCTACCGGCGGCAGGTTTAGGCGGCGAGCAGCTCTTCGAGGGCGGCGAGTAACGCGTCTGTTTCGGCATCGGTGCCGATCGAGATGCGCAGACAGTCGGCTAGGCGCGGGGGATTCTGGAAGTAGCGCACGAGTATCCGGCGTTCCTTGAGTTGCGCGTAAAGAGTCGCGGCGTCATGTCCGGCTAGGCTCTCGCCGATTGCGAATCCCATACGTAAAATCCCAATTCTAACAAACGACCGGAGAGGCGTTGTCGGGTCTCACAAACTTGGGCGGCGTGTGCGCGCATTACGTCGATATTTTCCAATGCGGCCTCGGCGGCAACTAGGCTGAGCCGGTTGAGATTATAATGGTCCTTGACCTTCCACATGCCCGTGATTAACTCCGCTGGGGCAAAGGCGAAACCAATGCGCATTCCGGCGAGAGAGAAAGACTTGGACATGGTGCGTACCACGATCGCATTGCGGTGCTCGTCTATAAGGCGGATGCACCCGCCCTGTGAAAAGTCGACATAGGCCTCGTCGACGACGAGAACGCCATCAATGCGCGCGCATAACGCCGCTACCTGCGAGTAGGGCAGGAGAGTGCCGGAGGGACCGTTGGGGTTGGCGAGAAAAGTGATGCGTGCTCCGGGTATGGCCAAGTCGTTGGGCAGGGAATAATCGGCGGGGAATTCGACGGGCACAGCGGTTGCGCCCTGGATGTCGATCAGCGGTTGGTAGTAGCCGTAGGTCGGGTTGGGGTAGACGATTTTATCGCCCTCGCCGGCAAAACTGCGGATGATGATATTGAGCAATTCATCGGATCCATTACCGACGATAATTTGCTGAGAATCTACGGAAAAAACTTCGCCAAGTTTAGCGCGCAAGACATGCGCGTCGGGGTCGGGGTAGAGCCGCAAGTCGCCGTTGCAGGCATCGCGCAGTCGGGTTAGGACGGCTGGCGGTGGTGGATAGGGGTTTTCGTTGGTGTTGAGTTTGATATAGCCACTGTCTTGAGGTTGTTCGCCGGGTATATAACCGCGCATCGCCGCGATATTGTTGCGAAATAGTTTGCTCATATCAGTTTTTTGTTAAGACACGTGATGTCGGTCACGGTCGCATTGCATATTAAAGCAGATATTATTTACTGGAGAAGGGCGCAATATAGAGCCGCCTGTAAACGATGTCAACGAAATCGTCATGAATCTACCTTTAACCCCCAGGGAAATCGAATATATCATCGCCTGGAGGCCGCAGCCCTTTTGGCCTGATGAGCAGCGGGTGTTGGGCAAGTTGCATCGGGCACTATTGGCAGCCGACACGCCCAAATTGAGCCCATTGCAGGTGCGGATTATTCTCAATTGGGTCGAGGAGGAGACGGGCGGTCATTACGGTGGCGGCCAGGTGCGAAATCCGGAAGAGCGAGCGATCTTGGGGAAGCTGAATGCGGCGTTGGCTGAGGCGCAGGGGTAGAATTTAGGTAGACGCTGGCGGATCGTAGCTGGCGGGTTCGTCGATACGCCGGACTTCCAACACCCCCTGAATTTTTTTTATTTGGCTGATGGTTCGGCGCAATTGCTTGATATTAGTGACGTCGATCCAAAAATCCTGTTCGGCGATTTCGCTGTCGGTGCGGGTGGTCGCGGAGTGGATATTCGATCCGGCGTCGCCGATGGCTTTGGAGATTTCGGCGAGCAGGTATTTGCGGTCTCGGCTGCGCGTGCGTAACTGGACGGTAAACGCGGGTTCGCCCTCTAAGTCCCACTGAACATGCAAGAGTCGATCGGGGTCTTTGGAGATCTCGCCCATATTGGGGCAATCCGTTCGATGTACGGTGACACCGCGGCCCGGGGTGATTAGGCCGATGATGCCCTCGCCGGGGATCGGCGTACAGCACTTGCCGAAACTGATCATCAGGTCCTGCATGCCCTGTATGCTGATGCCCCTACGGTTCCGGCGGCGGAAGATCGAGCGCCGTTTGGGTTTGTGCGGGATGAATTTGCCGACGATTTTGCCTACCGATAAATCCCCACTTCCGAGTGCCGCATAGAGCTGCTCGGCATCTGTGAGCCCGACTTCGGCGGCGATCTCGTCGAGATCGACCGGACTGTCGCTGCGGTAGTGCTTTAGTTCCCTGTCGAGGATATCCCGGCCCAAGCGCACGCTGTGGTCGTATTGCTCCTCCTTGAGCCAGCGGCGGATCGCCTGGTGGGCTTTGGTCGTTTTAGCGAACTCCAGCCAACTGCGGTTGGGCTTCTGGTGTGGATTCGTGACGATATGTACTTTGTCGCCGCTGCCGAGGGGGGTATTCAGCGGCACAACCTGACCGTTGACTTTAGCCGTCAGGCAATGCAGGCCGATATCGGTGTGCACGGAGAAGGCGAAGTCGATTGGTGTGGCGCCCTTGGGCAATTGGTAGAGGTCACCCTTGGGGGTGAAGACGAAGATCTCGTCCTGAAAGAGGTCGATCTTGAAGTTGGCCATGAAGTCGGCCGGGTCGGTTGCCTCCTGTTGCCAGTCGATGACCTTGCGCAGCCAGCCGAGCTGCTGGTCGAGGTCTGGCGCCAGTGTGCGGCGATGCCGATCTCAGCGGTGTGGTGCATCTCAGAGGTGCGGATCTGTACTTCGACATATTGTCCCTTGGGACCGATCACCGAGGTGTGCAACGATTGGTACATATTGCTCTTGGGCGTCGAGATGTAGTCCTTGATCCGCTCGGGAATTGGGGAGTAGATGCCGTGTACGAGACCGAGAATATGGTAGCATTCGCGCACCGTGCTGGTAATGATACGTACCGCCAACAGGTCGTAGACTTCCTCAAAGGGTTTGTTGCGCGTCTTCATTTTGTTGTAAATGCTGAAAAAATTCTTTGCGCGGCCGGTAAATTCGGCCTCGATCCGATTCTCGAGCAGTTTCTCCTCAAGCGGCGACTTGAATTCCTCTATATAGGCTTCGCGCTCCCGGCGTTTCATCGCCACTTTCTCGCGCAATTCCTGATAGATCTCGGGTTCGAGGAATTTGAGGCTGCTGTCTTCGAGTTCCCAACGGATCCGCGCCAGGCCAAAGCGGTGGGCTAGGGGCGCGTAGACTTCTAGGGTTTCGTGTGCGATGCGCTCCTGGGTTTCGGGTTTCATGTGTTCGAGGGTGCGCATATTGTGCAGGCGGTCGACCAATTTGATGAGCATGACGCGAATATCTTTGACCATCGACAGCAACATTTTGCGATAGGTTTCGGCCTGTCGTGCCTCGTGGCTCTCGTAGGTCAACTGGTCGATCTTGGTGACGCCGTCGATTAGATGGGCAATTTTGTCGCCGAATTGACCGGCGACGTCTGCGTAGGTCGCTGGTGTGTCCTCAATGACATCGTGCAGCAAGCCGGCAGCGACCGTGGTATGATCCATGCGCAGTTGCGCTAGGAGTCGGGCGACCTCGACGCAGTGGTGCAAGAAGGGGTGCCCGGATTTACGCGTCTGACCCTCGTGGTGTTTTTTGGCGAAATGGTAGGCGCGGGCGATTAACGCGAAATCGGCTTGATCGTCACAGGAAGCCACTTCGATAAGCAGCATTTGCAACTGTAGGTGATCGTGTGCCTGTTCGAGTAATTCATCTAGTCCAATGGACGAGTCGAAGTGCACAGGCACATCTGTATCGCTTTGCACCGTGTGCTGTGCGGGTTGGTTTTTGCGGGGGATCGTGCGGGCGTTTTCGACCATTGTTGCTTCTGCTCTTTTTTACTCAATATAGTAGAAAAACAGGTAGATACAAACCGAAGTTACTCTATTTCATAGATAAAGATCGAATGGCCGATGTGCGCGACGGGTTGGTGGGCTTGCAACCAGGTGTAAAGGCCCCTGCCCTGGTCGTACATATCCATGTAGACCCCGGTTAGATTGGTGACACTGATGGCGATTGTACCGGTGGTGGGCAGTTTGGCGGGACTACCATCTAAGTTGGGTAGTTTAAAGCCGGGCAACCACTCGTATTTAAGGTCATAGAGGCGGGGATCGACGGCCCCAAAGTAGCTGAGTTTGATCCGTTCTATGCCCTTTTCATCCATATAGGATTTTAGCCCCTTCAGGTCCTGCCCCCAATCGATATTCGAATCTACGAGATAGTGGTAGCCTTGCTCGGGCCCGCCAATCAATTCGTTAAAATAAGC
>LWDU01035437.1_pt1 | contig 37141 bp, 31 predicted proteins | sample 727161 | NCBI WGS metagenome assembly LWDU01 (sample SAMN04566230, study PRJNA314399) | hydrothermal vent metagenome | isolation source: deep sea hydrothermal plume seawater | place: Mexico: Gulf of California, Guaymas Basin | collected 2004-07-11 | reverse complement strand
TCTTTTCTTAATCGTTCGAAGTGCGGCCATAGAGTATCGTTGGCAAAGAGCGCAGGATGGACCGGGTCCATCTTGTCCAGTGGTACTCCGTATGCGTCGTAATCAGGATCTATTTTGAATGCTTCAAACATCTCCCTGTTGGAAATCGTCAAGTCACCTTCTTTGGTTCGGCTTACAAGTGCCTTTCGTTCCTCGTCACTACTTCCAACATATTGTGTCACCATCACAAGTCTCCAGCCTTGGTAAAGGGTTAAGACTAAACGGCAATCTGGTAATTGGCAATTATTGTTCGTCACAACCGGGCGGAATGTAGGTTGCTTTGATTCAATCGGCGCGGCATCCTGCCGCTTTAAGTAATTATGTTGCGGAGTACAAGAATATGGGTGATATGAAACTTGGATTGCAGCTGGGATACTGGGGTGCAGGCCCAAACCCCAAGATGGTTGAGATTGCGCAGGAAGCTGAAAAGCTTGGTTACGATGCACTATTTACTGCGGAAGCCTGGGGCTCGGATGTGTTCACCCCGCTTGCATGGATCGGTGCGCACACCCAGCGGATCAGACTTGGAACAGGTATCGCCCAGATGTCTGCCCGCGCACCAACTGCAACGGCGATGGCAGCACTGACACTGGATCACTTATCTGGCGGCAGGGTTATTTTGGGTATGGGAGTTTCAGGCCCGCAGGTAGTTGAGGGATGGTATGGGGCGCCCTTTGGGAAACCGTTAGCAAGGACCAGGGAGTATGTAGATATTGTTCGTCAGGTTCTTCGCAGACAGGAGCCGGTCACAAACGACGGCGAGCATTATCCACTACCCTACACTGGTGAAGGTTCCTGGGGCCTGGGTAAACCTCTGAAGTCTATTACCCACCCTTACAGAGAAGACCTTCCGATTTTTCTGGGTGCAGAAGGGCCGAAGAATGTCGAAATGACGGCAGAGATTGCTGATGGCTGGTTACCGCTCTATTACTCGCCCTATCGTCAGGAAGTGTATGCAGACCAGATAAAAGATGCGAAACCTGGTTTCGAGATCATGCAGGGGATTTCGGTCATCATCAATGATGATGTCGAAGAAGCATTGAAGCCTTTGAAGCAAAACCTTGCACTTTATATCGGGGGTATGGGAGCCAAGTCCCGCAACTTCCATAATGAACTGGTTAAGCGCATGGGTTTTGAAGAGGCTGCGGAAAAGATCCAGGACCTGTTCCTGGCGGGTAAGAAGGATGAAGCCGCCGCTGCGGTGCCGACAGAACTTGCCGATGAGATTTCTCTCGTCGGGTCCGTCGACAGGATCAAAGACAGATTGCAGGCCTGGAAATTGCTGGTATCAACTCGTAGTATAGGTCAGCTAAGGACGTTTGCTGACCTGGTCCTTGGGTCCTGATTTAGAAGTGATGTTTCCGGTCACTTTTGATACTCCATCCGAACCCGTTTCCATTGAGGAATGGGTTCGGCAAAACCGGGTGGCGATAAACAAGGGTTTGAAAGAAACAGGCGTAGTCCTCATTCGAGGGCTCGCAATGCAAGACCCTGGTGACTTTAACAGATTTGTTGCTGCGTTTGGGTTGCCGGTGTTTTCGTATCAGGAGTCACTCTCTAATGCGGTTCGCATTAATTATAGCGACCGGGTGTTTACCGCGAATGAAGCGCCTCCGGAGGTAGAGATCTACCTCCATCATGAAATGGCCCAGACACCGGTTTCGCCGTCGGTGCTTTTTTTTTGCTGCATCTCAGCAGCGGAGCAGGGTGGGGCGACACCGGTATGCCGGTCCGATCAACTCCTCAAAGCTTTTAGTCTCCGTCATCCTACCTGGACGGAACAGCTGGTGGGAAAAGGTCTGCGGTATGTCACGCGAATGCCTGCGGTTAGCGATGAATCCTCTGGGCAGGGTAGAAGCTGGTGTAGCACCCTGGACGTTAGTGACAAACATGAAGCGGAGAACAAGCTGGCGTCTATGGGTTACGCTTATACCTGGCAGGCCAATGATGAGCTTGAGACACTTTCTCCTGTATTGCCTGGAATTATTGACCTAACCAATGGCGGGCAATCTTTCTATCATCAGTTAATAGCTGCCTACAGGGGTTGGCCCGGTGTTCGTGAAAATCCCACGAGTGGTGTCATGTTTGGGGATAAAACTGAAATACCATTGGAGCTGCTTGAATCGCTGTGCGGCATGGCAGAGGACTACACAACAGATCTGCGATGGGCTGACGGTGAAATAGCGATTGTGAATAACAGGATGATAATGCATGGCCGCAGACCATATTCTGGTAACCGAAAAAGGCAGGTGTTGGTGAGTATGGCACCCTGAGGGAAATGTGATGCTTAAGTTGTTTCATGTGCCGTGGACCCGGTCGACAAGAATAATCTGGTTATGCGAAGAGCTTGGCGTGCCTCTTGATATAGAGACCGTGTCGTTTTCACCTGAGTTTAGAATGAGTCCGGAGTGGCTCACGAAGAGCCCGGTAGGAAAGGTGCCGGTACTGGAGGACGGTGAACTCTCGATGTTTGAGTCCGGGGCGATGGTGCAGTACATACTGGATCGATATGGTAACGGTCGGCTGCAGCCCATGGCGGGCACGCCGGAACATGCGCTATATATGCAGTGGTCATGGTTTGGTGAGGCAACTTTTGCTCGACCCCTGGGTGAAATCGTTAATCACAGGCGTAACTTTGATCCGGAAATCCCCGCGGTGGTTGAAGAAATGGCGAACCGGGCACTTCTTTGCGTTAAGGCCGTCAATGATGCGGTTGAGGGAAAGGAGTTCCTGCTGGGCGAGTTCACCGCTGCCGATATCATGGTTGGTTACTGCCTGATGCTGTGTAACCAATTAATGCCAGGCCATTCCTATGAAGAGGTGAACCAGTACTGGGCACGTTTGTGTCGAATGAACGGCGCTGTTAAAGCGTTTGGTGGCCTGAATCTTGGGTCACTTTCTCAATAAGCTTCGCAAAACTTTAACAAGTTAAATTTGCTTGAACATGTTAAATATTTCTCTTAACATCCAGCGATGAATCTGATGACAGAAAATCGCCTCGCGCGTCGTGCCTCGATCATGGAAACCGCACGACAGATGATTGCCGAAAAGGGGTACGAGTCGATTACGATTCGTGAACTCGCGGCAGCTTGTCGTGTTAGCGTGCCTACCCTGTACAACCAGTTTGGTGGAAAGGATCAATTGCTGGCTGCAGCTATTGAAGATCATTTTGTAGGTGATCCGGACCAGGTAAAGATCAAGACGAGTCTGATTGGCCTTGATCGTATATTCGCTATCCTTGATTTCATCACCTTCCAGTTTCTGCAGGCGCCTGACTTTCACCGACGACTGCTGGAAGCGTTTGGCTCCCTAGATTCCATGCAACAGGTCCAGCGAAGTATTACAGCCAGTCTTGCGTATGAAATAGGCCAGGAACTCGGTGTGATGCAGGACAGGCGCGAGCTTGAGTCATGGGCTGATCCCGAGCTGCTGGCAGGACAGGTCACTACTGCTTTTATCAGTTCTACTATCATATGGGGAAGCGGGATTATTAGAGAGAACCAGCTGACGGCAGCTGTTCAGTATGGGACGGGCCTCGTACTGGCTGGCGTAGTTGCCGGCGACAATGTACCTCTGGTTCGGCAAAGGATTGAAGCGGCTCAGGAGCTGCTACGCGATTCACAGAAACTTTCATCGAAAGAACAACAGCATCCAGACAGCCCACAAGCAGAAAAGGTGCAAGCAGACTAGTTTTCGATTTTTAACGTATAACCTAAATAGACCCAAAAGGAGCTTAACCATGTCACAGCCATTTCCGAGTCATCCCAACCTTGAGGGTGGGTTTGCACCCATTCATATGGAGTGTGATGCGCCAGACCTCGTCGTAGAGGGTGAAGTACCACAGGAACTGCGTGGAGCGTTCTTCCGAAACGGGCCTAATCCACAATTCGCGCCAAGGGGTGAATATCACTGGTTTGGTGGCGACGGTATGGTTCATGGATTTTACATCGCTGATGGGAAAGTAAATTACAAAAACCGATACGTACAATCCGTTAAGTTTAAGAAGGAAATCGAGGCAGGCCGCTCACTGTTTGGCGCCTTTAATCCCATGGGCAACGATGAAAGTGTGATGGGTCTCGAGACTGATGGTCTGGCAAACACAAACATTCTCTATCATGCGGGCAAATTGCTGGCGCTGGAAGAAGCCCACGCGCCGTTTGAGCTTGATCCGATGACCCTGGAATCATTGGGTCCCCATACTTTCGGTGACAAGCTTGTTGGGCCTATGACTGCCCACCCGAAGATAGACCCTGAAACCGGTGAGATGCTTTTCTTTGGCTACAATGCCGATGGGATGATTTCGGAACACATGTCATTCCATGTGGTGAACAAAGATGGAAGCCTGGTGCGTTCGGAAACCTTCAAAGCGCCTTATGCCGCGATGGTTCACGATTTCATGGTGACCCGTGAACACGTCATCTTCCCTATCATGCCGCTGACCGGTTCTATGGAACGGGCTATGACCGGCGCGCCCGTTTACGCCTGGGAGCCGGAGAAGGGTGTTCACATCGGGATCATGCCAAGGAACGGAACGGTTGATGATTTGCGCTGGTTCCAGGGTGACCCTTCGTTTGTATTCCACCCAATGAATGCGCATACAGACGGAGACATCGTGACCTGTGACGTTTGCGAATTTGAAGAAGCGCCGTTATTCCCAAAGCCTGATGGAACGCCTGGCGACCCTGCCAAGGCTATTCCCCGGCTGACTCGTTGGACCTTTGACCTGGCCAAGAACACGAATGATTACAAATGGGAACGTTTGGATGATCTGGCGTGTGAATTTCCGCGTCTGGATGAGCGATACACGGGGATGAACTATCGCTATGGTTACTTTGCCGCTGATAATAATCCGCAGTTTAAAGTTGGTGGCTTTAATGCCATCGGCCGACGTGATCATGAGACGGGTAAGGTTGAGCTTCATGATGTTGGTGAGGCTTGTGCGACCAATGAGCCGATCTTCGTACCGAGATCAGCTGATGCCCCAGAAGGTGATGGCTTCCTGTTAGCCAACGTCTACGACGAGAACCGGAAGGCGAGCCATCTGGTCATTCTTGACGCTCAGAATGTATCGGGTGAACCTCTGGCTAAAGCCTACCTGGATCACCGCGTTCCATTCGGCTTCCACGGTAACTGGGCCCAGGACGTCGCCTGAGCAACTCTAAAGGGATAACGAGAACTAAAGGGGACGGAGGAAATAAGGGTTTAACCCCCTCCGTCCCACTTTAAATGTAGTCGCGATTTAACAGGAGTATGCTGAATAAGCGCCGGTTTGTTGGTGCTAGCAGAACTTGCTGTCTGGACTTGAGGTCAGAAGCTGATACTCAACAGGTCAATCGCTGTATACCGATGCTTAATGACAACGCGAATAGTCCGACGACAAAAAAAGATTAATGATAGGCCCGAAAGCGAACCCTCGACGCGTCGTTACAGACCACTGCGCCGCAATGACAAACGGTGATGCCAACCGCAGACGAAAGTTGCAGAACTAAGGGGTTTACTTTTCCGTCAGCATCTTGATGTTCAGCAAGAACTTATCAAACTGAGCCCTACGTCGTGCCATGTCTGTATTTTTAGCGGCCTGATCAGGAAAGTTTGATACATCATAAACCAAGGTGTAGAAAAGCTTGGAGCTGCTATCGTTAACGGGCTTCGCTTCCATAAACCCGTGGTAAAGGTCGTAAAACTGTCCTTCTTTGATAGGCTGAGTATACCCATAAGAAAGATCTGTCTTGGCGACCATGACCTCGGTGATCGCTCCACCCAGTAGCACTCGAACGGTACCTATGTTGCCGTCGCCCGAGGTAATTTCGCACTCAATATTCGCCCACACGCTAATGTCGCAGTAGCCACCAGCGACTGCCCAAAGCTCATCGGCGGATTTTTCTACATCAACTTCCATCTCAAGCCGGGTATATTCGGGTTCTGCAATCGCAGTCTCGAAGCCAATCAGGGTGCTGAATAAAACGATAGCTAGTATGAAATCTTTCATTTTTTGTCCTATAGAATGTTTTAGTGCGCATCTCACTTTTTGTGATCCGATAAAATATCCTATTGAAGCATCACATGACCGTAAGAACTAACCGGGGAGTTCTGTCTTGCAATCGGCGAGTTGAGGCCACTTAGCCTGCTTCAGCGCAGGCTAGTCCAATAGTGACTGAGGCGCGTTAGCTAACAGGCACCCGCACAACATTACGCGAACTGAAAACGCGAACTGAAAACACGAACTGAAATCCACCACTGAGTTCGACGTTTATGGCCCTGCAACGAGGGCTGCGCAGCAAAATCTGAGCTCGAAACTAGTTTTCTTTATCTTTGTTACCCAGCGAAATTTGCTTTTTGGCCGGAGTGTTTGTCTGACCGCTGATACCTGGCTCAATAGACTGAATTTTCTTGCCCGACGCTAAATAGATCCTTGTCTTTTCTGCGATGGACTCTGAGGTTTGAACTGCTGCCGGTTGTTTCTTCTTAGCTGGCGCGCGCGTGGGTTTACTTGTCATATTCTTACGTTTTTCCAAAGGTTAGGCATCTATTATACTCGAAAAGCGCCGGCAAAGTGACCTATGTCTTAGAGATGGAAACTTAGGCTACAGGGCACAAACCCAGACTTCAGCTCAATCTCGAGTTAGTGCTGAAATATTCCAAACTTTTAGGGTGGTTTGTGAGGGTGAGAAAACTCGATGAACTGCGATGTCTGCTATTGGGCCAAACAGGCGCTCCGATGGAGAACAGCTAAGAGATTGAGTTATTGAATAACTTACTGCTCGGTCCTCACCTCGCGAAGTACAAATTCAGCGAGTGGCCCAAACATGGCCGCCTAAACAAGCATCAGGTACATTCTGGAAGGATCTTCGCTGTATCTGACGGGTAGGGGGCATGCGGACAGCATTTGCCTAGCTTGCGAGCTCTTTTTGTGTCGAAAGCCGGTGAAACAGATAGCCGCCGACGCCACCAGCCAGGCCCTGAGCAAGAAGGCCAATAAGGGTCCTGGTCGGAGCAATGCCAGAGATCCCAAAGACCATCTTGATAATTACATGTACAGCGATCAGACCAGTAATGCCCGCCAGGATATATCCTATCGATCTTAGATGAGGAGCGTACTTTATGATCATTGCGGCGATAGGCAATGAGATCAACATGCTAACCGCGATGATCGGTAAGTAAATCTCCGTCATATGAGTCAGATCATGCACTACAGCGTCCAGTCTCTGTGCGATCGTGACCTGAAAACCCATCGCGACCACGTTCGCTATATTTCCCTGACTAACAAAGATCACACCCACTATATAAGTTGAGATGACCGCCGCTAAGTAACTTCCAGCTATCCTGCCCATTGAAACCCCTCAGTATCTGACTTTGTTTGATATGATGACGCGTAACGAGTTTGAGTGAAAGTACAATGCGAGTTCTTCTACTAATAATCGCGATATTTTTCGCAACGACAACCAATGCGGATTACAAAATTGAAACGGTTGTCGATAATCTGAATTTCCCCTGGTCGATTGCCTTTCTGCCAGATGGAAGCTATCTGGTCGCCTTAAGGGTGGGAGAAGTACGAAGGGTGAGCAACGAAGGGGAAGTTAGCGAACCTCTGACGGGACTCCCCGCCAGTTTTGTCGAAAGTCAGGGTGGATACTTTGACGTAGTACTGGACCCCCAGTTCGACACAAACCAGATCGTTTACCTGTCTTTTGCTTACGGCTCAAGTGAGTCTAATGGCACGCGAATCGTGAGAGGAGAGCTGGCAGCAACATCAATCGAAAACTTGCAGACGATTTTTACCGTTCATCCGCTCAAGGATACAGCCGTTCACTACGGTGGGAAGATGCTGTTTCTTGACGATGGCACTTTACTGATGACAACCGGCGATGGCTTTGAATATCGTGAAGCAGCGCAGGACACTTTTAGTCAGCTAGGAAAGATTATTAGGATTAATGGTGACGGCTCAGTTCCCGCCGATAATCCTTTCTCTGATGGCGGCAAAGGTGATCCGAAAGTTTGGTCCTATGGGCATCGCAACGGACAGGGTTTGGCGCTGGATCAGAGTACTGGCACGGTCTACATGCATGAGCACGGTCCCCGGGGCGGCGATGAGTTAAATAGCATACTCCCTGCCAAAAACTATGGATGGCCCGCAGTTACCCAGGGTATCAATTATTCGGGTGCATACGTTTCGCCGTTGAAGTCAGCTCCGGGTATTGAGGAACCGCTAACTTTTTGGGTTCCAAGTATTGCACCATCTGGTTTGGCTATTTACAAAGGTGCCGCCTTTCCAGATTGGCATGGCGACCTCTTCGTTGGGGCACTTGTGGATCAGGACGTTCGACGTATCGACATGGAAATGGGAAAGGTTGTCGGTGAAGAATCCGTATTCGCGGAGATCGGCGCGAGAATTCGCGATGTGCGATGCGGCCCCGATGGGTATCTTTACATCCTGACGGATAGTGAGAGTGGCAAACTTCTAAGAGTTGTGCCGGATTAGTCACATTGACGAGATCAGAGGTAAACATGCACGCGCTGTTACCCGATCGCAGCCATGTTAGCTACCGGCCCGAAGAAGATATCAGCGAGTGGTAGCGGTTACTGTCCTTTCAAAAGTGATCTGAACTTTTCTAAGACTGCGGTGCGTGAAACTCGGTAGATGCCGCAAGTCACTACTGGACTCATCCAGCTGAAAGTTTTGGAGTCGTTCGAACAGCTGCTCAAAAGCAATCGCAGATTCCAGCCTCGCAAGGGGCGCCCCGGGGCAAAAATGAACACCCTGGGAAACACCACCTTCTTCACGCAGGGCCTGATAATAATCAAAGGGGCATTCCGTGATGGCTGGGTCGAGCGGATCGCGATTTAAAAGTGAATCATTCATAACGCGATAATACCTGTCATGTTGCTGCGGCCCTATCGCTGCTATTCCTTAAGGGCCGTACAGATTACTAATATGAATCTAATGCGCACTCGCGCTCGGGCCCAGAGAGTAAATCAACAATGCCCGACATCGCGTCATTCTGGTTTCAGCTCAAGTGCCAAGAGGAGATTACCAGGCATGTGATTGTATAGGCTATAACCCGAACTCAGTAATAACAGACCGTTGTTAGCGATAGGTCCAGCTCCGCCACTCATCGAGCCTCCTTTCGTGAGCGTACCGAGCGTGCTGGTGAATTCTTGTTGGGAAGTGTCCAGCTCCCAAACAATCTTGCCGGTATCAATAGCGTAGGCGCGAGCCACCCCATCCATGGATCCGGCAATGACAAGATCTCCGATGACTGTCGGGACCTGCGAAATACCGGGGTGGCAATGGGCTCGACCAACGCATTTGTCTTCAAGTAATGTGGACCACAGAAGGTTCCCGTTATTGGCGTCCAATGCATGCATACCTGGTCGGTCCGGGGTGGGGTAGGTGCGTCCATCCGCCATATCACTGATGGGTATTAATAGTGTTTCCCCACTTGCAGCAATCCCGAAATGGATCCCTCCTTGTATACCGCCTCGACCGACTTGTGTTTGCCAAACCAGTGACCCGTCTTTCGGGTTGAGTGCATGAACGAACCCGGATTTTTGACCAGCGATAACGAGGCGGCCATGGTTTGTCGTGTCCACAATGATAGTTGCACCACCGAAATCGAAATCCGGCCCATCCTCTATCGGACAGTTCTGTGGGGTGGTGGTCTCACAGGCTGTGTTCCAAACATCATTAGCGGTCGCCTGAAAAGCCCAATTGAGTTTTCCTGTGTCTAAATCTATAGCCAGCATCGCATCGCTGGTGAGGCTGGCGGGAGAGGACATGTTTTCTCCAGTGCCAATGTAGAGTTGATTGTTAATCACATCTATTGAGGGGCTATTCCATACGACAGCGCCCGACGGCCCGATAATATTGGTGCCAACAGAGTTTTGGCCAGTGACGGCAGGTTCTTCTTTAATGGTATAGGTTTTCCATTGTATCTCGCCGGTAGTAGCGTTTATCGCAGTGACCGAGCCGCGAAACGTACAGCATTCGTAGTAAGGGTTGATCGCTAGACTGACCTCCAGGGAGGAGACAGGTACGTAAAGCATATTGTTGTTCAGCGAAGGTGTGCCTGTGATTGTCGCGTTGGGATGATCGTCGGCTCGCGTGCGCCACATTTGCTCTCCGGTATTGGCATTGAGGCCATAGACATTGCCGATAACATCGCCAAAGAAAATCATCGGGTTAGGACCTGATGCGGAATAGGTGATACCGGTCCTGACTTCTGCGGATGCAATATAGGACCAGCTTGCACACCCTTCATCGCGGTCTAACGAATATACAATGCCACTATGTGAGCCAACAAATATTTGATTACCAGCGAAAGTAGGCTGTGACCTGACTCTACTCGAGTCTGGAAAAGCGATTGCCCATTTGGTCGTTAACTTAGTGATGTTTGTAGAGGAAATACCGGCAACTTCGGTTGATATGGTACGTGTATTTTCGGGTTGTATTCCCCAGTTGATCGACGAACTCGATGCGAGTGTTGCACTTTTGTTATCGCAAGCGGGTAATGGCGTCAGTTCGCCGCCCAGTTTTACGCCGCTAATATACTCAGCAACCTCTCTTTTTTCTTGAGCGGTTAAGGACAGCGCTTCGTCGCGCATGACACCCTTAGTGATTGCATACAGTACGGATTCAGGGGTCATCAGGCCGATCATTTCTCGCTGCGGCGCTCTTTTAACAGCGCCACCATGGCATGCTATGCATGCGCGATCGTAGTGGGCTTTGCCGGGCAGTGCTTCTTTGGCCGCCTGTATATCGGCATACTGCTGAGATCCTTCAGTGTGTACGGGAGGGGTAGTGGTGACAATAGGGTTGGATTCTTGCTGTGTGGATGATTGATTACATGCGGATACCAGCAATGCAAGCAGCAAAATTGAATAATGCATGGAGATGGTCCCAGTTTATTATTTATCTGGGATGCTAACACAGTAGCAGGGTGCTCTAGCCACTCTGGGTTGTGAGAGTCAATTGAGCAGAAAGATCAGGAGTAATAGCGGAGAGTACGGTTAGTTGTTAAATATCCGTCCTGTGACGGGAAGGGGATTCTCTGATACTTCGATACGAACCCGAGTAATCGAAATCGCTTTATTGAGCGCTAACTGCTTCACTTTGCACTGGAGATGTTATGAATCCGCCAACCGGCCGAGTCAGTGATCTGGTTGTCTATATAGTGCCGAAATTAATCAGAATGTTGATCAAGGATTTCTCGAATTTCGTTGATCAATTTTCCCGGCAAGAATGGTTTTTTTAGCAGAACAATATCGGGCGCGATTACGCCTTCCTTAAAAAGAGCACTGTCTGAGTATCCTGAGATATAGATAACTTTGAGGTTTGGGTTTATTTTAACAGCGTGGTCTGCCAACTGTTTGCCATTCAAACCAGGCATCATGATGTCAGTAACCAGAAGGTCGATGTGGACTTTTGCCTCGTTAAAAATCTCTAATGCTTCTTCAGCATTCGTGGCATTGTAGACGTTATAACCTTTTGAACGTATTGCTCTTGAGAGTATCGATAAAACATTTTCTTCATCCTCAGTGATGAGAATATTCTCTTTCGCTGTATTTTCGGTAGGCTCGGGAAGCTGGGTAGGCTCGGGAAGCTCGGTGGGCTCGGGAAGCTCGGTGGGCTCGGGAAGCTCGGTAGGCTCGGGAAGTAGTGGTTTAGACACGCTGATTGTGGGCGCTTCTTTAGAAAGAGGGAAATAGCACTCGATGTTAGTGCCAACGCCTACCTCGCTCTTAACATTAATGAATCCGTTAGCATCCTGCATAATTGCCCAGCACGTTGATAGCCCTAAGCCAGTGCCTTTGCCGTCTTCTTTTGTAGTGAAGAAAGGTTCGAACATTTTCTCAATATTTTCAGCATTAATGCCGGCGCCATTATCCCTAATGGACAATAGAATATAGCTGGAATCGTCCTCGTTAGTTTCATTCCTGGACGCTGGCACTTCAGTAGCTCGGAGATGCTCGGTCGAGATGTGGAGTTCGCCGCTGGCGGCCATCGCCTCTCTCGAGTTAATCGCAACATTGATCAATAATTGAACTAAAGAGTCTGGATCGATATGGCTAAAACAGGGCTCTTCTGACGCCGTAAAGATAAAGCTAAATGTATCGCCAAGAAGGTTGTTGATTATAGGGGTGGTGTCAAGGACGCTGGTGTTGATGTCGATCACTTGCGGCGAAGCTGGATGTTTTCTTGAGAAAGATAAAAGTTGTTCCGTGAGCGCCTGCCCTTTTTCGGTCGCTTTAATGATTTCATCTAAGTCTTCGGTTACTTCAGGCCGGTCCTTGACGCCGTCAAGTGCGAAGTTAGAAAACCCGGCAATAATAGTCAGCAGGTTATTAAAATCATGTGAAATTCCCGATGCTAAACGTCCTACGGCTTCCATCTTTTGCGAATGACGGAGTCGTTCTTCAAGATACCCGTTTGACAATAGCGCGGTTTCTCGTTCGAGGTGGGCTCTTTCGACATTGGCCAATAGAAGGCCGATGGAAATAGTAAGCAGCCCTGTAAGTAAGACCAGGATGGCGCTGAGAACCGCCCAACGGGGCGCGTCGACTTGCCAAGCGTTCCACAGAAGTGTCCCTTGATGCAGTAGAACGAAGAAAAGCAGCATGGTCGTGATGATGGCTAAAAGCGCCCAAATGGCTCTTTTAGTACCAAAGAACACCGCGGTCAGCATTGGGACAATAAATAGCCAAAAGGGACCGCTGGCGTCGGTGCCAAATCGATAGGTTAAGTTAAAGCCAACGGCGTAAATCAGAAGAATGATCGCGCTGGCTTTAAAGCGAAAAAAGCGACCTGGAACTAGGGTTATGCCGAGGATCAAACAGAACGAAACTAGATCGAATAGTATTATATCCCATTCACTCTTGCGAAACGCCGCCACTGCGCCCACGACAGTTGCTATCGAGCCTAGTCCGAGCACCGACCATGTGATAATGGTCAGTATTTGTGAGCGCCACAAGTCGACGACTTTTATGCTCATAGGTTTCTGGCCTTCAATACCTTGACCGGAGCAGGGGCAACGAAACTCTGGGTGCAGCACAGAGTATCGTCGAGGTTTCCGGCAACAATGTAACAAGGATTAGCTGATGGCAATAGGGCCACATTTCGGCAATCCTTCATGATCTAGCCTTGGTGAAGACATCGAGCAAATGGTAAATCCTGCTACATGAACTGATTAATGTGATAATGTAACAAAGTCGGACTAATTTGTAGTCAGACATTAAGTGGTGGCTTTTAACGATTATTTCAAACCCGGAGCTCCTCTAAAGCGCTTACAAGATCTTCTTTCGTATAGGGTTTCTTAAGAACGGGAACTTGATTGTCTTCTTCTTGCGTTGAGTTGGACATCGTCTTTTCGAAGCCCGAGGTTAGCAAAACCTCGATATGTGGATAGTTTGCCTGCACGTGCAGTACCAGGTCCCTTCCATTATTATCTCCGGGCATGACGATGTCGCTGAACACCAGATTAATCTCATCTTGGCAATCCACCAGCATATCCGTAGCCATTCTCGCGTTTTCTGCCTCTAATATATGATACCCGAGAGAAGCGAAAATTCGGCACGAATATCTTCGTACCCGTGGCTCATCTTCAACGACTAGTACCGTTTTTGTTTCAGTTTTGCTTTGATTTTCGTGCATTCCCGGTCCAATTGCATAAGTTTTTCGTGTTCTTAAAAGTCAATTTAGGCTTGTGAAAATACCAGAATATCGTCTAATATCTTGGTGTAAACATACCATGGTGGTTCTGCGGATAAGTAAGCTGTCATTATCATACAAGTGATTTTCGATAGGGTATAGATACGGTTACCGTAGGGTATCAATAGATTACAAAAAGTTACAATTCAAGAATATAGCGTTCTGGATGTACGATGAGACAGCATATCCAGGATATGTTATAAGACATCGGCGTATTGCAAACGTTTTTATATTATCTACTAACGTAGGGTTGAATCAGAAAATTGTCTAAAGAGATCATATTAGTAGTAGATGACGATGAAAGAATTTGTCGATTGCTTGAGAGGTATCTCTCAAAACAAGGGTTCGAAGTAAAGTCTAGTTATAGTGGTGAGGGACTCGAAAAAATCATTGCAGATCTACAGCCAAGTTTGCTCCTTCTCGATCTAAGCCTACCAGGGGAGCATGGGTTCGACATTGCTAAGAGAGTCAGGGCGCTCGACAAAAAAATTGGGATTATTATATTAACGGGTAGTGGCGATAGTATTGATCAGGTCGTTGGCCTTGAGATAGGTGCAGATGATTTCGTCGCAAAGCCTTTTGACGAAAGGCAGTTACTGGCTCGGATTCGAAGCGTGTTGCGCCGTGTGGAGGCGTCAACAATTGAGACAGAAGATGATCGGGATACTATCGAGATAGGTGATATCACGTTGAACCTGGAGTCTTATGAAGCCACGAATAAGGAAGGGTCTATTGGCCTTACCACGCACGAATTCCAACTAGTTGCTATTTTGGCTAAAAGCCAAGGCAGAGTATTAAATAGAGATCAAATATTAGACCAGTTGTCTGGCCGAGATTGGGCTCCCTACGACCGCAGTATTGACGTTCTTGTGGGTAAGATTCGGAATAAGGTAAAGGCTGCAGGCGAACCGAATTTGATAATCACCGTGAGAAATGCAGGCTACAAGATAGCTGCGTCGGGGAAAGTCGCGAGCTAATCCCCCTTTGATTCGAGCATATGACAACTCGCTCATGAGTTAGACAGAACGACCGCGCACCTGCTGCGTGGACGGAACCAAACCCATAATACTGCCAGGCATGTTGATGGTGCCGGCTTATTTTCAGTACCAAAAGCACACTAAGAGGATCATACTTTTCTTGGATGGTTTTTTTCGGATCAATGCCGCTTGTTGAGCCCTGAACCAATTTTCCCATCTGGACGAGGACAGGGCAGGATAACCGGGCACGTTATCCCGACCGAGGCGGAGGGGTCTCGCCCTTAAATCAATCAGGTAACCCAAGCACCCGCTTCGCAATAATATTCAGTTGAACCTCTGAAGTCCCACCTTCAATAGAGTTTGCTTTTGAACGTAGCCATTCGCGGTTGGTGGACAATTCACGGGGATCAAAACTATCTCCCTCCCATCCAAGACTCTGGCTACCCATAATGTCCAGCAAAATCTCGAACCGTTTTTTGTTCTGTTCCGTGCCGTAGTATTTGAACATTGACGATGCTGGAGAAGGGGCAGAGGTTGTTTTGGCTTCTTCGGTTGATCTCCGGAGCGTCAATGCGAAGGCTATACTATTCATCTGGTGCCGCGCGATGCCATCGCGCAGGCTGGCGCTGGCTATCTTGCCATCAATCTCGCCCACGTATTGCTTGGCCTGGTTTTCCATCTTGTTGGCGGGGTTCTTTGTTTTTCCACGCGTCCCCATACCTGCAACCATATTGCGTTCGTGCTGTAACAGTTTTTTTGCGATGGTCCAGCCCTGGTTTTCTTTCCCTACGAGGTTTGGTCTTGGGATTCGAACATCGTCAAAAAAGGTTTCACAGAAAGGTGACTCGCCGCTTATTAGCTGAATCGGTTTTGTACTGATACCTGTTGATGCCATATCGAACAGGACAAAGCTGATACCTTCATGTTTGGGGGCATTGGCGTCTGTTCGGACCAGGCAAAAGATCCAGTCCGCGAAATTGGCATAAGAAGTCCAGACCTTGGAACCGTTGATAACATACTCATCGCCGTCAACAACAGCCCTGGTTTGCAGGCTGGCGAGATCAGACCCGGAGCCGGGTTCACTGTAACCCTGGCACCAGCGAATTTCCCCGCGGACGATTTTTGGCAGATGTTCCAGTTTTTGTTCTTCGTTCCCATACTCAAGCAATACCGGGCCGAGCATACTGATACCAAACGAGATGAGTGCCGGGCGGGCATTGATTCGTTCCAGTTCACTTTGAAGCACGCTATTTTCCTCAAAACTGAGTCCACCACCACCGAATTCCTTTGGCCAGGTTGGGCAGGTCCAGCCCTTTGATCCCATTGCGTCAAGCCAGGCCTTTGAGTCTGAGTTGGGGTAGGTAGCGTTGCGACCACCCCAGACGGTTTCATCTTCTGACCCTGAGGTTTGCATACTTTCAGGACAGTTTTTATCTAGCCACTGTCTGACTTCCTGGCGAAAGTTTTCCATTTCTATTTCTTCCTGTATCGATTCGATGTTGAGTTCAGGCTATTCGGTAACCAGACGAACAGGTGTTCCCTTGAGGAAGCCTTCAATGTTTTCTCTGGTCTGCTGGATAAGTCGGGTTCTAGATTCTATTGCACCCCATGCGTTGTGTGGAGTGACGATCAAGTTAGGTATGCCTTTAAGTAGAGGGTCGTCCATGTCTGGAGGTTCCTGCTCGAGCACGTCTATCGCCGCGCCGGCAATGTTGCCGGCTTGCAGGCAACTGATCAGGTCATCCGGGTCAACCAGACCTCCTCGTGCCGTATTAATCAGGAATGCATCCTGTTTCATGAGCGCGAGCGTATCGACGTTGATGATCCTCGAGGTTGCGTCGTTTAGCGGGCAGTGCAGGCTGATGTAGTCAGAGGTACGTAGTACTTCTTCAAATTTAGTTCGGCCTTCTCGCGGTTCCCCCCCTGGATGTTCGCTGACGACAACTTTCATGCCGAGTGCTTCTGCCGCTGTTCCAACTGCCTTACCCAGTTCTCCATAGCCGACAATACCCAGCTGCTTGCCAGCTATTTCCCGGATGGGGTGGTCGAGTAGGCAGAAAACGTCAGATGCTTGCCAGTCGCCGCTGCGAACCGAGGCCTGGTATTGATGAAAGCTGGTAGAGAGGTTAAGTATCAGGGCCAGTGTGTGTTGAACCACTGAAGGCGTACCGTAAGCAAGGGCGTTACTCACCTTAATGCCGCGACTAGCGGTTGCCAGGAAATCTATATTGTTGGTACCCGTTGCCATGACACTGATGAACTCCAATGCAGGTGCAGACGAAAGGCTGGCTTCATCCAGGACAATCTTGTTGGTAAGCACGACGGTGGCGGCCTTAATACGTTCCGCGACTTGCTCCGGAGTCGTGAACGGGTGGACCTGCCAGTCATCCAGTAGCTGGGTGACCGGTGTAAGGTCTATATCTTTACCTAAGCTATCTGCGTCGAGAACAACTCCAAGCATATAATCAACTAGCCTGGGGTAGCCTGATTCCACTCAGCGACTCTTTCAGCGTGGGCTTCAAGTAGCGCATCGACATCACCATTGATAGTCACGGAAACAATCGTGTCACCCTGTGCTATCGAGTCAACAATATCCTGGTCAGTCGCAGAATCAACTGAGCCGAACACACTGTGAGCGCCATCCAGGTGAGGAGTAGGTCCATGAGTAATGAAGAACTGGCTGCCGTTGGTGCCGGGACCTGCATTCGCCATTGAGAGTTTGCCTGCCGCATCATGCTTGAGGCTTGGGTCAAATTCGTCCTCGAATCGATATCCGGGACCACCAGTGCCTGAGCCAAGCGGGCAGCCACCCTGAATCATAAAATTTGGAATGACCCGGTGGAAGTTAAGTCCATCGTAGAAATTCTTTGTTGCAAGGTTAACGAAGCTTGCCACTGTCACCGGTGTTTGATCCGGGTACAGGGTGATGTTGATGGTGCCCTTGCTGGTTTCCATGGCTGCTGTGATATTCAAAAGGGATTGTCCTTATTGGTTAAGTTACGGTTCTGATTCAGTAAAGGGTGTTACGCTATCGGTTGTCGATGGATACGTAATCGCGTTTATGTTCGCCTAGATATAGTTGGCGTGGTCGGGCGATTTTGAACGGCGCACCAATCATCTCATCCCAGTGTGTGATCCAGCCTGGCATTCTACCAAGGGTGAAGATTACTGTGAACATGGTGGTCGGGATACCCATCGCTTTGAGGGTAATTCCTGAATAAAAGTCGATATTGGGGTAGAGGTTTCGATCAATAAAGTAGTCCTGTTCCCGCGCGATCGTTTCCAGCTTTTGAGCGACCTTAAGAAGTGGGTCCTCCGAGGCGCCTTGTTCTTCCAGTACAGCATGGGCGCTGCTCTGCATGACCGTTGCTCGTGGATCAAAGTTTTTATAGACACGGTGGCCGAATCCCATCAGCTTAAACGAGTCTTCCTTGTCTTTTGCTTTGGCAACATATTCTTCGATATTTGATTCATCGCCAATTTCAACCAGCATGTCGAGTACGGCTTCGTTCGCGCCGCCATGGGATGGCCCCCACAAAGCAGCAGTGCCCGCGGCGATAGCAGCAAACGGGTTACATTCGGTTGAACCTGCCATTCGGACGGTTGAGGTGGACGCGTTCTGTTCATGATCGGCGTGCAGGATAAAAATCCTGTCCATGGCGACAGACAGGATAGAAGAGACGTTGGGCTTCTCGCCTTTTTTGGCGAAACACATATGCAGGAAGTTCTCTGCATAGGTCAGGCTGGAGTCCGGAGCAATGAACTCTTCCCCGATCGACTTTTTGTAAGCCATCGCTGCAATAGTCGGGATCTTGGCGATTAGCTGTAAAGCTGCTTCCTTTCTATAAGCGGGGTCGCTGATGTCCAGGGAGTCGTGTTGCAGTGATGCCAGCCCGGCAATCGCGGCACAAACCATAGACATGGGATGTGAGTTCTTCGTAAAGCCATCGAATATATGCTGGAAGTGTTCGTCGACAGGCATTCGATCGTTAACATCTTTTGTAAATTGGGAGAGCTGGGATTTGTCGGGAAGCTCGCCGTTCAGCAACAGATAGCAGACTTCCATGTGACTGGAGCCTTCTGCGAGCTGGTCAATTGCATAGCCTCGATAGAGCAGTATTCCATTGTCTCCATCGATATATGTCACGTTTGATTCGCAGCTTGCGGTGGACAGAAAGCCTGGGTCAAAGGTGAAAAGCCCTTCTTTAATAATCCCGCGGACGTCGATGACATTAAGGCCTTCACTTGCCTCCAGTACCGGCAATTCAACCGACTTACCATCGATGACAATTTCTACTTTTTGTACCATTTAACTGCTCCAGAATTTCTTCGTCGACTCGGCGATCAACTGACGTTCAATGTCGCTAATGATCGGCTGAATCGTGGTGCTTGAGGATTAAACTTTCTAATTTTCCGATTAAGGTTGCTGATACTTTAGCGACGCCGGGATGTTGGACCCTTCCCGGAAAGGCAGACTATCAAAGCAAAACGGGATAGGCCAGTAAAGCCTTGTACAGCGGCTCTTTTACGGGTTAGTGGTTTGTTTTTTAAGGGTAAACTCACTATTATGTGCGCGCTTTGGCGGATTCACGGGATTTGGATTTGCAGACCCTGTGGATAATCCCTAATTATAAGTAGAGTAAATATCAGTGAAACAAAATTCTCGTCCGATCAATGTAGGCATTGGCGACTTGGTGTCATTCAAATGGCCGATCACCGCGATAAGTTCCATCACGCATCGTGTCGCTGGTGTGGTCCTTTTTATTGGCGTAGCATTCATGCTCTATGCACTCGATTTATCGCTGTCCAGTGAACAAGGGTTCATTTCCCTGAAGGAAATGATGGTTAGTCCTCTGGGGAAGATGATTACCTGGGGCCTGCTTTCAGCTCTTGGCTATCATTTCGTTGCCGGGATCAAGCATTTATTGATGGATATGGGTGTTGGCGAAACACTCGAGGGCGCCCAGTTTGCCGCCAAGACAACACTTTTCTTCTCAGCAGTCCTGATAGCGCTTGCCGCTATCTGGGTTATATAAGGAACTCGTTATGGTTACTCAAGTTGTCAACATGAGCCGAAACGGTGTTTCTGACTGGCTTATCCAGCGAGTGAGTGCCCTTGTACTCGCCGCTTACACCCTGTGTATCTTCGGTTTTGTTGTGCTCAACCCTGGTCTGGATTTTGAGACCTGGTCCGGCTTTTTCAACAACACCGGTATGCAGGTATTCACCATGTTGGCTGTCCTATCTACCGGTGCACATGCCTGGATTGGAATGTGGACTATCGGTTCTGACTACCTGCGAGAACACACGCTCGGTTCAGGGGCGACGACATTAAGATTTATCTATCAGGTTGGTTGTGTACTTATTATTGCCGCCTACCTGATCTGGGGTATCAATATCCTTTGGGGAAACAACTAGTATGAGCGACATTCCTGTTCTTGAATTTGATGCCATCATCATCGGTGGTGGTGGCTCGGGAATGCGCGCTGCACTGCAGTTGGCAGAGTCAGGTAGTAAAACTGCCGTTATTTCAAAAGTATTCCCAACCCGATCACATACAGTATCCGCCCAGGGCGGAATCACCTGCGCCATCGCGAGTGATGACCCTGATGATGACTGGCGCTGGCATATGTATGACACCGTAAAAGGGTCAGATTACATCGGTGACCAGGATGCGATTGAATATATGTGTAGTGTTGGACCAGAAGCCGTGTATGAACTGGAACACATGGGCTTGCCGTTTTCTCGAACGGAAAAAGGCCGAATCTACCAGCGACCCTTTGGTGGTCAGTCCAAGGACTATGGCAAGGGTGGCCAGGCTGCCAGAACCTGTGCAGCGGCAGACAGAACTGGTCATGCTTTACTGCATACCCTCTATCAGGGGAACCTGAAAGCGGGTTCAGTCTTTTTCAGTGAATGGTTCGCGGTTGATCTGGTCAAGAATTCCAATGGTGCAGTCGTTGGTGTAACTGCGATTTGCATGGAAACCGGTGAGCTTCATTACGTTAAGGCAAAGGCAACTGTCCTTGCGACGGGCGGAGCAGGTCGAATCTACCAGTCAACGACCAATGCTCTGATGAATACCGGTGATGGTACAGGCATGACGCTTCGCGCCGGATACGTTGTCCAGGATATGGAAATGTGGCAGTTTCATCCCACGGGGATTGCTGGTGCAGGTACTTTGGTAACAGAAGGCTGTCGCGGTGAAGGCGGTTACCTGATTAACAAAGACGGCGAACGTTTCATGGAACGTTATGCGCCGAATGCGAAAGACCTGGCGGGCCGGGACGTTGTCGCAAGAAGCATGGTCCTTGAAATACTCGAAGGTCGCGGTGCAGGTGAGAACGGCGATCACGTGCTGTTGAAGCTGGACCACCTGGGTGAAGAAATTCTTCATTCAAGATTGCCGGGTATTATCGAGCTGTCTAAGACCTTTGCTCATGTTGATCCGGTGAAGGAACCTATTCCTGTTGTACCAACCTGTCACTACATGATGGGGGGGCTACCAACGAATGTTCATGGCCAGGCGATTACAATTGATGCGAGTGGCAACGACCAGATAGTGGACGGGCTGTATGCCGTGGGTGAGGCAGCGAATGTCTCTGTTCATGGCGCGAACCGGCTAGGCGGAAACTCTCTGCTGGACCTTGTTGTCTTCGGACGAGCCGCAGGCCTTCATATTACCGAAGCGCTGGCACAGGGCATGGATTCAGGGGAAGCATCGGAATCTGACCTTGAAGCGTCGATGGTACGGCTGAATCGCTGGGATAACTCAAAAGGCGATGGCGAATCACCGGCAATGCTAAAGAAAGAACTGCAGCAATGTATGCAGCTAAACTTCGGGGTCTTCCGCAAAGAAGCGCCCATGCTGGAGGGTATTAAGAAGCTTGAAGAATTACGGCAGCGAATTGGAAAGGCATCGCTTAATGACGATTCACGAGCTTTTAACACTGCACGCCTTGAGGCGCTGGAACTGGACAACCTGCTGGAAATTGCCGAAGCAACTGCCATCAGTGCAGCGGGACGCAGGGAAAGCCGCGGTGCTCATGCTCGTGATGATTTCCAGACGCGGGACGATGAAAACTGGTTGTGTCATTCCATCTTTGATCCCAATACCAAAACATTGAGCAAGCGGGACGTTAACTTCCATCCGAAGACAGTTCCCACCTTCGAACCGATGGAAAGAACCTACTAGGGTTCGATAGAGACAACAGGAATTAATATGCAGGTAAGTGTATATCGCTACAATCCAGATGCGGATAAAGAACCCTACATCCAGGACTTCGATCTTGAGATCCCGGGTGGACGCGACTTGATGGTGCTGGATGTCCTTGAATTGCTTAAGGAGAAAGACCCATCGGTGACCTATCGTCGATCCTGTCGCGAAGGGGTCTGTGGGTCAGATGGTGTCAGCATGAATGGCAAAAATGGCCTGGCGTGCGTTACACCACTCTCTGAGGTAGTCCGGGGCGGCAAACTTACCATCAAACCGCTGCCGGGATTACCTGTGATTCGTGATCTGGTCGTCGATATGGACCAGTTTTACAAGCAGTATGAAAAGATTCAACCTTATCTATTGAATGATGAACTGGCGCCCGGTCGGGAGCGACTCCAGTCACCCGAAGAGCGTGAAAAGCTTGACGGCCTGTATGAATGTATTCTTTGCGCTTGCTGTTCATCTTCGTGTCCTTCGTTCTGGTGGAATCCCGATAAATTCATTGGTCCAGCGGGATTACTTCAGGCTTATCGGTTTCTTGCTGACAGTCGGGATACGGCGACTGAAGAACGCCTCGCAGATCTCGAAGACCCGTTCAGTGTTTTTCGCTGTCGTGGCATCATGAATTGCGTTTCTGTCTGCCCTAAAGGACTGAACCCCACTCGTGCTATTGGGCATATTCGAAACATGCTGCTGAAGAGAGCCATATAGCGCTCTACTGGGCACCAGACCCTGTCCAGCCCGATTTAATGCCTGTACAATCAGCCTCTCGGAGTAGTCCCCATTGGTACGAGGTAACGGGATGGTAGATAGTGTGATGGATCGTATGTGGCGTTCAGGCCATATATCCGCTGGCAATGCCTCATACGTAGAGGATCTCTACGAGAAGTTTCTGGTAGATCCTTCTGAAATTCCAGACCAATGGCGAAGTTACTTCGAATCCTTGCCGAAGGTGGAAGGCGCCGACGCGCCGGATATCTCCCATGGTACGGTTCGCAACCATTTCCTGTTGCTGGCCAAGAACCAGGCGCGTGTTGTGCCGGTCTCTGCCAGCAGTGTTCACGCTGATCATGAGCGAAAACAATTTGCCGTTAGTGAACTCATCAGCGGTTATCGAAGAAGAGGACATCTTAAGGCTAATCTGGACCCGCTCGGTCTCCAGGCTCCCCTGCAGGTTCCACTACTGGAACTTGAATACCACAAACTATCTGCCGCCGATCTGGACACAAGTTTCCAGACGGGAGATGTGTTCTTCGGCCAGGGCGAAGCACCACTTAAAGACATAATAGCAGTACTGGAGAGTACGTACTGCGCATCAATCGGTGCAGAGTACATGCACATCTCTGATGAAGCTGAACAGATGTGGGTTCAGCAACGGATGGAGAGCGCCCGGTCCAAGCCTTCGTTTAGCTATGGCGTTAAGCGAAGAATTCTTGATCGACTGATCGCCGCCGAAGGTCTTGAAAAATACCTCGGTACCAAATATCCGGGAACCAAACGATTTGGCCTCGAAGGTGGTGAGTCTTTTATACCCTGCCTTGGGGAACTGATTCACCGCGCGGGCTCTTCGGGGGTCGTCGAGACGGTGATCGGTATGGCGCACCGTGGACGAATTAATGTTCTGGTCAACCTCCTGGGCAAAGACCCTGCTGAACTTTTTGATGAATTCGAAGGCAGGTACACGCCTGGGTTCGGTTCTGGTGATGTGAAGTATCACCAGGGTTTCTCATCCAACCTGATGACGCCGGGAGGAGAGATGCACCTGGCGCTTGGCTTCAACCCATCGCACCTGGAAATATCTGCGCCGGTTATCGTCGGTTCTGTTCGTGCGAGAATGGACAGAAGGCAAGACACCCAGGGTGAGAAAGTCCTTGCGATCAACGTGCACGGTGATGCTGCTTTTGCCGGGCAGGGTGTCGTGATGGAAACCTTCCAGATGTCGCAGACTCGTGGCTTCTATACAGGTGGTACCGTTCACATCGTTATCAACAACCAGATTGGTTACACGATTAGTGATCCAGCGGATGCGCGGTCGACGCACTACTGCACAGAAGTAGCCAAGATGGTTCAAGCACCTGTATTTCATGTGAATGGAGACGATCCCGAAGCGGTTGTGTTTGTGTCGCAGCTTGCCCTCGACTACAGAATGGAATTCAAGAAAGACGTCGTCATCGATATCGTTTGTTATCGCAGGCGCGGACATAACGAAGGCGACGAACCTGCGGTCACTCAACCGGTGATGTACAACAAAATTCGCACGCACCCAACGACGCAGACGCTCTACTCAGACAAGATCATTGCTGAAGGTGCCATTGATGCTTCGGATTACCAGGCTCGTATCGAAGGCTATCGTGATGCATTAGATGAGGGTAAAGCTGTCGCCTGGGATTTCTTGACCAAGCCTGATACCTCCATGCACGTTGACTGGTCGCCGTACCTTGGACATGACTGGGATATTCCGTCAGATACCACGTGTGACGTGGACCGATTCCAGGAAATTGCTCGCGAACTGAACGAAATACCTGAAGGTTTCGTGCTGCAAAAACAGGTAGAAAAGATCGTTGAAGATCGGCGCAAAATGGGTGCCGGCGATTTGCCAAGCAACTGGGGCTTTGGTGAAATCATGGCCTACGCGACCTTGCTGGACCAGGGCTTCAGCATAAGGCTGATTGGCCAGGACGTTGGCAGAGGAACTTTCGCGCACCGGCACGCGGTGTTGCATGACCAGAAGGAAGGCACAACGTTAATTCCTCTCGCCAGCCTGGAGAAAGAGCCCGATCGGTTCTATCTCTATGACTCATTTCTCTCAGAAGAAGCGGTGCTCGCGTTTGAGTATGGTTATTCGGGTACTAGCCCAAACACTCTGGTGGTCTGGGAAGCTCAATTCGGAGACTTTGCGAATGGTGCCCAGGTGGTTATTGACCAGTTTATCGCTTCTGGTGAACACAAGTGGTCGCGACTCTCTGGTCTCACGATGTTATTACCCCACGGATACGAAGGCGCAGGACCAGAGCACAGTTCAGCGAGGTTAGAACGATACCTGCAGCTGTCAGCAGAACACAACATCCAGGTGTGTGTGCCGACAACCCCGGCGCAGATGTTTCACCTGTTACGGCGCCAGGCTATTCGCCCACTTCGTAAGCCACTAATTGTGATGACACCGAAAAGTCTCTTAAGGCACAAAGAAGCTGTTTCAGATCTAGAAGACTTGTCGGATGGGGCGTTCCAGACATTTATAGGTGACTTTCATACGGAAGATGCCTCGAATATTGAGCGAATCGTGTTCTGTAGCGGCAAGGTTTATTACGACCTGCATGAGAAACGGGTCGCAGATGGAATTCACAATGTTGCGATTGTTCGAATCGAACAACTGTACCCGTTTCCGGAGGTGGACATGCAGGCCACGCTGAAGATGTACCCGAACATCAAACATGCTGTCTGGTGCCAGGAAGAACCAATGAACCAGGGTGCATGGTATGCAAGCCAGCATCATATGCGTCGGGTTTTGCATCGGGTATTTCCGGACCTTTACCTTTCCTACTCGGGGCGTGAGGCATCTGCGGCCGCTGCGGCAGGTTATATGTCTTTGCATGTGAGGCAGCAGGAACAACTGGTGCACGATGCACTGAGTGGAACTAATGAGAGTTGATTATGGTAGAAATTAAAGCACCTCAGTTTCCTGAATCAATCGCAGATGGTGAAGTGGCAGTGTGGCATGTTGCCGTGGGTGAAGCCGTGCGACGTGACCAGGTTCTCGTTGATATAGAGACAGACAAGGTCGTGTTGGAAGTAGTTGCCCCTTCAGATGGGATGCTTACCGTCATTCATAAGGCAGAAGGAGACACTGTTCTCGCGGAAGAAGTGCTGGGTGAATTTGAAGCTGGTGAAGTGGCTGTGGCAGCGCCAGACGATGCAGGACCGGCTGCAGCGGCGCCGGTGGTTCAAACTTCAACCGACGAGGCGCCTTCAGCAGAGACAATCGCAAGCCCTGCGGCCAAGAAAATGGCTGATGAGAACAAAATTGATGTTACCCGTATCAAGGGAACTGGCAAGGGCGGCAGGGTCACCAAGGAAGATATTTTGAAAGCCGTAGCGCAACTTGAGGGCCAGAAAGAAAAAACTGCATCTACCACCATGCCGGGTCTGCCCAGCGCGGTTGATAATGAAAGAATAGAGCGACGGGTGCCGATGACCAGGTTGCGAGCCAGTATCGCTCGCCGGCTGGTTGAGGCCCAGCAAACAGCAGCCATGCTGACGACGTTCAATGAAATTGATATGCAGGCCATCATGGACCTGCGTGCCAGATACAAAGATGATTTTGCCAAATTCCACAATGGTACCAAGCTAGGGTTGATGTCCTTTTTTATCAGGGCGAGTGTTGAAGCGTTGAAACGGTTTCCGGCGGTCAACGCGTCAATTGACGGTAGCGATATTGTGTACCATGGTTACCAGGACATTGGTGTTGCGGTTGGTTCTCCCAGGGGTTTGGTGGTACCGGTGATAAGAGAAGCCGATAGCCTGACCATTGCCGAGCTTGAGGACCAGGTTCGGGAGTTCGGCAAGAAAGCCCAGGAAGGCAAGCTCTCGATCGAGGATATGACAGGTGGTACATTCACGATTTCAAATGGAGGAACCTTCGGGTCGCTGCTTTCAACGCCGATTCTGAATCCGCCGCAGACGGGTATCCTGGGGATGCACAAAATCCAGGAACGTCCTGTTGCTGTTAATGGCGAGGTAGTGATTCGCCCGATGATGTATGTGGCTTTGTCCTATGACCACCGGTTAATCGATGGGCAGGAAGCGGTCAGGTTCCTGGTGACGCTTAAAGATTTTCTGGAAGAACCCGCAAGGATCCTGCTGGATCTCTAACCCCACTGCTATTGCGAGGATAAACGAGCTATGTCGTTGAACTTTGATGTCATTGTTATTGGCGGAGGACCTGCGGGTTACCACGCGGCAATACGGGCTGCCCAGCTTGGGCTAAACACTGCCATTGTCGAGAAGTGGCTCAATAAGGAGAATGCACCCGCCTATGGAGGCACCTGCCTGAACGTTGGCTGTATCCCTTCCAAAGCGCTGCTTGAGGCTTCCCGCAAGTTTGTTGATACCCGTGATCACCTGGGTGATATCGGTATCAAGGTTAAGGGCGTTACGGCTGACATACCGACGGTGATTGCGAAGAAAGATGAAGTGGTCGGCAACCTGACGAAGGGTGTCCAGGGACTGCTCAAGAGTAATGGTGTCACCTCATTTGAAGGTATGGCCGTACTGCGTGCAGGACGAAAAGTGGCGTTCACTGCTCACGATGGAAAGGCAGAGGAACTGGTTGCGGAACACGTGATTATTGCCACCGGTTCGGTACCTATTAATATTCCACCTTGCCCGCTCACCGATGGCCTGATCGTTGATTCAACGGGAGCGCTGGATTTTACAGCCGTGCCCAAACGTCTGGGTGTGATTGGCGCAGGCATCATCGGCCTCGAGTTGGGTAGTGTCTGGAGCAGGTTCGGTTCAGAGGTTGTGGTTCTTGAAGCGCTCGAAGGTTTCCTGCCAGCAGCAGATAAGCAGGTTGGTAAAGAGGCTGCAAAACAATTTAAGAAGCAGGGCATGGATATTCGGCTCGGTACCCGGGTGACGGGTTCTGAAGTAAAAGGTAAAAAAGTCACGGTGACCTATACCGATGCAGAAGGTGACAAAAAGGAAGTCTTTGACAAAGTGATTGTTGCGGTCGGGCGACGCCCCTATACAGAAGGGCTGTTAGCCCCGGATTCCGGGGTCTCGCTGGATGATCGAGGGTTCATTCCTGTCAGTGATGTTTGCGTGACCGAGGCACCGGGTGTATATGCTGTGGGTGATGTTGTTCGAGGACCGATGCTTGCTCACAAAGGCATGGAAGAGGGCATTATGGTTGCGGAGAGAATTGCAGGGCAGAAAAACCTTGTGAACTACGACCTGGTACCTTCCGTTGTTTATACACACCCCGAAATCGCATGGGTCGGAAAAACTGAACAGGAGCTTAAAGCCGCCGGCGTAAACTACCAGGTGGGAAGTTTTCCAATGGCTGCCAGTGGCAGGGCGATGGCGAATAACGATACGACCGGCTTGGTTAAAGTTATCGCTGATGCTGCTACTGACAGGATTCTTGGCGTGCATATCATCAGTGCGCATGCGTCGGAAATGATTGCTGAGGCTGTGATCGCCATGGAATTCGGTGCCAGTTCAGAAGACCTTGGGCTCACAATGTTCGCGCACCCCACGCTGTCCGAAGGATTGCATGAGGCCGCTCTTGCGGTATCAGGTCACGCGATTCATATCGCCAACCGAAAACGGAAAAAATAGATTTTAATCGATCAATTCACACACTTTTTTAAATTGAACAGGATCAGATTGTATGAATCTTCATGAATACCAGGCCAAGCAGCTATTCGCTGAGTATGGATTGCCTGTCTCCCAGGGTATCGCTGTAGACACCGCGGATGAAGCGGTTGCGGCAGCGAAAGAAATAGGCGGTGACAAATGGGTGATTAAAGCCCAGGTCCATGCCGGTGGCCGGGGGAAAGCCGGTGGTGTGAAACTGGTCAGCCTGGACGATGAGATTCGCGAGTTTACGAACCGTCTTGTCGGCACCAATCTTGTGACATTTCAAACGGATGAGAAAGGTCAGCCCGTGAGCAAGATATACGTTGAAACTTGCACGGACATCGAACGTGAGTTGTACCTTGGCGCGGTAATTGATCGTTCTACGCAGCGCGTAACGTTCATGGCCTCAACCGAAGGCGGCGTGGAAATTGAAAAAGTTGCAGAGGAAACACCGGAAAAAATTCTACGGACAACCATCGATCCAATGACCGGTGCCAGCCCCTACCAGGGCCGGGATATTGCTTTCCAGCTGGGGCTCAAGGGCAAGCAGGTCAATCAGTTCGCAAATGTGTTTATGAAACTTGCCAGGTTATTTGACGAATGCGACATTGCACTGATCGAAATTAACCCGCTGGTTGTCACTACCGATGGCGACATTCACTGTCTGGATGCAAAACTGTCTATAGACAGTAATGCGCTTTATCGACAAAAACATATTGGTGAAATGCGAGACCATTCCCAGGAAGACGAACGGGAAAACCAGGCATCAGAGTTCAACCTCAACTATGTCGCTCTCGAAGGTAATATCGGTTGCATGGTTAATGGCGCAGGTTTGGCAATGGGAACAATGGACCTCGTGAAACTTCATGGCGGGCAGCCTGCTAACTTCCTGGATGTTGGCGGCGGCGCCAACAAGGAAGCAGTTAGCGAAGCCTTCAAAATTATTCTTTCCGATGAAGGTGTGAAAGCGGTGCTGATCAATATCTTTGGGGGAATCGTGCGGTGCGACATCATCGCCGAGGGGATCATTGGCGCGGTCAAGGAAGTGGGTGTCAGCGTTCCAGTGGTCGTCCGATTTGAAGGAAATAATGCGGCGCTGGGTGTAAAGACCCTCGCTGAAAGTGATGTCGATATTATTGCAGCAACGAGTCTTACTGACGCAGTTGAACAGGTAGTAAAAGCGGCAGGAGGTGCGTAATGAGTATTTTGATTGATAAATCCACGAAAGTTATTTGTCAGGGCTTTACCGGTTCCCAGGGAACGCTTCACTCTGAGCAGTCCATGGCGTATGGCACGAAGATGGTTGGCGGTATTACACCGGGTAAGGGTGGCCAGGAACATCTAGGTCTGCCGGTATTCAATACCGTTCGGGAAGCTGTCGAGACAACCGGCGCGCAGGCATCTGTGATCTATGTACCAGCGCCTTTCGCGAAAGAGGGAATGCTCGAAGCTGCTGCTGCCGGTATCAAGCTCATTGTATGTATTACGGAAGGAGTACCGACACTGGATATGATTGTTGTTAAGGCAAGCCTGGATGCGCAGGGTGTTCGCCTGATTGGGCCTAACTGCCCTGGTGTTATTACCCCGGGTGAATGCAAGATCGGTATCATGCCTGGCGATATTCACCTTCCGGGAAAAGTCGGTATTGTTTCTCGTTCGGGCACGCTGACCTATGAAGCCGTTAAGCAAACAACTGATCTTGGGTTTGGGCAAAGCAGCTGTGTTGGAATTGGTGGTGACCCCATTCCTGGGAGCAACTTTATCGATATCCTTGGCATGTTTGAAGATGATCCGCAGACTGAAGCGATTGTCATGGTAGGCGAGATTGGAGGAACGGCAGAAGAAGAAGCCGCCGAGTTCATCAAATCAAATGTATCCAAGCCAGTAGTTGGCTATATCGCTGGTGTTACGGCGCCTCCTGGCAAGCGTATGGGGCATGCGGGTGCAATTATCGCTGGTGGTAAGGGAACCGCAGATGAAAAATTTGCATCCCTTCAGGCCGCTGGTGTCAATACCGTGAAGAGCCTTGCTGATATCGGTAAGACACTACAGGAAGTCACCGGTTGGTAAATTTTGGTTCGGCAATCAAAAGGCGGCCGATGGTCGCCTTTTTTTAAGTGAACAAACTATGCTATCCATGAAAACAAATTTGGCGCTACTTCTCTGTTTTATGATTGCTTCAGGATGTACTGTCCAGCATGACAGCATGAATGCCATCTTGTGGATCCAGACTTCTGCTGAGTACCAGAGCAATTCAGAGATGGTCTTTAATGTCGCTGAATCTAGACTGTCCCTGCTCCGGGATAAGCAGGATGTGACCGCCGACATCGACCAGGCGAAGTCTTTTGGCTGTAGTGCCGGTACTTCATGCCCGGGCCTGGCGGCGGCGGGGCTGATACCTGCCGTTGTACTTGATGTCGATGAAACTGTTCTTGATAACAGCGTCTTCGGGGCGCGGCTTATAAAAGACGGCGGGCAGTGGAGGCCAGGCGCCTGGGACGATTGGGTCTCCGAGAAGTCAGCCATTGCTGTTCCAGGCGCTCTTGCATTTGTTGAGCGAGCCAGGGCTGAAGGGGTCGCGGTGATATATGTGACCAATCGTAGATGTTCTGTGCGTGGAGGTTTAAGTGAGTCATCTTCTAACAATCCATGTCCGCAAAAGTTAGATACTCTTGAGAACCTTGTTACGGCAGGATATCCACCACTGGCATCTGTCGACTTGCTGATCCTCCGGGGCGAGCGACCCGAATGGGATAGCTCTGAAAAGCAGCCCAGGCGGCAACACATTGCCGAGCGTTATCGAATAATGATGCTGATAGGCGATGACCTGGGTGATCTTGCGTCTAATATCAAAAAAACCAGTGTTGAAGAGCGGGCCCGGTTTGTTTCGACTCACCAATCCCTGCTCGGGGAGTACTGGTTTCAGTTGACTAATCCTGCTTATGGAAGCTGGCGGGGCGCGCTCAGCGGCAAACCAGCCCAGGATTACCTCCGGCTGAATTAGCCCACGGACAGGGCGGCGGTTCCCGGTTCGAGATATATCTCCACTGTATTAGTGCATTCGCCCCTTGAAAAAATGCCCTGCTGACCCCATTTCCGGTGGTAGTTCCGAATAACTTAGATTGGAAAAACAAGGCACCGAAATGACCACTGCGCAAAAAGAAACTCTGGATTTTCAGTCAGAAGCCAAACAGCTATTGCACCTGATGATCCATTCCCTGTACAGCAACAAGGAAATATTCCTACGGGAGCTTGTCTCCAATGCCAATGATGCGATAGATAAGCTCAGGTTCGAGTCATTGTCCAATACCGAGTTGGCCTCGGTAACTGAAGAATTACGTATTCGCATTGATGTGGATGAAGATGCCAAAACCGTGACCATAACGGATAACGGCATTGGTATGACCCGCGACGAGGCAATCTCAAACCTTGGTACGATTGCGAAGTCCGGCACAAGCCAATTCCTGGATTCGCTCACAGGAGACCAGAAGCAGGATTCGCAGCTTATCGGCCAGTTTGGTGTCGGGTTTTACTCTACGTTTATAGTTTCAGACAAAGTTGTAGTCGAGTCCCGTTCCGCGAAAGCGGCGAAGGACGAAGCTGTACGCTGGACCTCCGAAGGTGAGGCTGAATTTGAAGTAGAGACCATAGAGCGTGAAGAAGCGGGTACTTCTGTGACACTTCACCTGAAGCCGGACGAAGCTGAGTTTGCCGATGGCTGGCGAATTAGAAACATCGTGAAGAAGTATGCGGATCATGTCTCCGTTCCGGTTGTCATGAAGCAAATGGCAACAGAGGAAGACAAAGAGCCGGAAGACGAAGTTGTCAACTCTGCGAAGGCCCTCTGGACCCGGTCACGCTCTGATGTTTCAGAAGACGAGTACAAGGAATTTTATAAACTGGTTTCACACGATTTCCAGGACCCCCTGAAGTGGAGCCACAACAGGGTAGAGGGGAAGTTGGACTACACCAGTCTGTTATATATTCCTTCCAAGGCCTCCTTCGACCTCTATCAGCGCGAATCTCCTCGAGGCGTGAAGCTATACGTGCAGCGAGTCTTCATCATGGATGACGCGGAGCAGTTTTTGCCGCTGTACCTCAGGTTCATTCGGGGAATAGTAGATTCCAACGATCTTTCTCTGAATGTGTCCCGGGAAATTCTCCAAAAAGATCCTGCCATTGACTCAATGCGCAGTGCACTCACAAAACGTTCGCTCGACATGATTGAAAAACTCGCGGACGACGAAGAAAAGTATCAGGTCTTCTGGGATGAGTTTGGCCAGGTGTTAAAAGAAGGGCCTGCGGAGGACTTTGGTAACCGTGAAAAAGTGGCAGGGCTCCTAAGGTTTGCAACTACAGAATCGGCTAGCGCAACCCAGAACCAGTCGCTAAAAGCCTACATCGAGCGAATGAAGCCTGAGCAGGACAAGGTCTATTATGTGGCGGCAGAGAACTATCACATGGCTGCCAATAGTCCACATCTTGAGATTTTCAGGAAGAAAGGTTTGGAAGTTATCCTGTTTCACGATCGGATCGATGAATGGCTGGTGAGTCACCTGGCAGAGTTCGACGGAAAGCAGTTCCAGGACGTAGCTAAAGGTGAACTTGATCTGGGTGACCTGCAAGACACCGAGGAAAAACAACATCAGGAAGAAACTGAAAAAGAGTTCAAGGGGCTGGTTGAAAAGATCTCCAAGCTTCTTGAAAAGAATGTCGAAGAAGTTCGAATGACCCATCGTCTTACCGAGTCTCCTGCTTGTCTTGTAGTCAGTGAAGATGACATGGGGATGCAGATGCGGCGGGTACTTGAATCAGCAGGACAAGCTGTTCCCGAGAACAAGCGTATTTTTGAGTTGAACCCTGATCATCCTCTGGTTCAGAAGCTGAACGACGAATCTGACCGATCAGGCTCAATTGGCGGAGGGGAGTCAACTAAATGAACCTGCGACCTATGTGACCAGGCTGAACAAGCTTTTACTGGAACTTTCGAAGTAGACTTAACGCTATCCGTGGGACGGCTGGTAGGCGCTGCCCGTTTGTTGTTCCTGCTGACTGTCGCGCAAGTTGCCGATCACCGATTCCAGGGCACGGCTGAACAGTAGTCCATCACTGATGATAGAGACTGTTCCGTCGTGTAGTTCGCCTGCAAGTCCCAGCTTTGTCTTTTCGACGACTTTCACACCCTGGCGGTTTACGAAAATGAATTTGTCGATCGCGCTGATTTTTGCTGCCAGCTTACAGCGAGTGTTGTGGTCGTCTTCCCCGGTGAACTCGACCCACATACCGATACTCAGGTTATCAATCCGAGCCACGGCAGGATGATTTGCTGCAAATTCTATTGTCGCCTGTGTCGCTTCTTCAGCCTCACCTTCGACGGTTTGGGGTGTAAACTCCAATGGAACTTCGATGCCTTGTCCGTCCAGTGTCTTTCCAGTAGCACCCTGGTCGGGCCTCGCAACCGTTTCCTGCTCTTCCTCTTTACTTTCTTTTTCCTCATCGGCAGCGTGAAAACTGAGCGTGGAATCTGTCGGTTTGGCGTGTTCAAGCGAGGGTTCTGCCTCTGTTCTCCCGGCAATAACATCATCGGCCTCTGCTCTAAGAAAGGTTTCGTTCTGGACCGCCTGAAGCTGTGTAATCAGCTCGTAGGATTCTTCACTGCCAACGGAGGCTATCCTGAATGCCTTGCGAAGATTGTTCAGGAGGCGTGGGTTAATGGTTTCCAGCCGTTCACGATCCCCGTCCTGCTCATGGGGCTGGACGCTCCACAGTATGACGTCGATGGTATTGATGGCCTGTTTCCAGGCGTTGCTGCCGGGACCTTCTTTGAGCACCAGTATGACCATGAACTTCTTGAAGGGGCCTTTAAGCAGTTGTTCTACGAAAGTGTGGATTTCCCGGCCGAGAACGCGTTCCTCGATCTTTTCAGAGACGAGTTGGTGAATGTCATCCAGGCGATTGTTTCGCTCTGAGGCTTTAAGTATTCGTTGTTCAAGTTGTTGGGTTTTGGCACTTTCCTGTGCCCGGAAAACCCGGAAATCCTTGATTAACTCTTCGAAGAACTCGTTGTCCTGTTTAAAGTCGCTGAGAATTGTTTCTACAAGTTCCTGAATCTTTTGGTAAAGAGGGTCTTTAGTCAGGGATTCAACTTCCGCCCAGCCGATACCCGCTGAGGCGAACTCATTGAGGATAGCCCGGGCAGGATGATTTTCGTTATTAAAAAACCCAACGTCAGCCAGTGCGACCTTGATGATTGTAATCTGGGTGCGACCGATGAGTTCTTTAATAGGAATGGGAACAGATGAGTCCTGCCATATCGCCTCATAAAGCAGGGTAACCAGGTTGATAATGTCTGAAGAATGGCGGTCTACAGCGGTGACTATATTGCCTTCTTTGTGTGACTCCTGGAGTATTTCATCTAGTGATTGTGAGATATCAAGTCTTTCAACTTCTTCCATCGTCGAAGCAGCGATTGGAGGTCCGGCGGCGCCAAGCTTTTCCTGGATATTGGAAAGAATTTCCATGAGCCTGGTCTGGTCGACCATTTGCAACGTCTGTCCTTCCAGTAGCTGGAATGGTTGCGTGGCGGCAACGGCGGGTTGCCCAGGCTCCATCGGTCGGGCAGTTGGTTCAGGGGCCATGCCAGCCGGGATTACAAATTCGCCGGTCGGGGGTGCAGCGGTCATCTTAGGCAAGCCACCGGTGTCGGGAACCGCACCAATGCGATCACCGGCATCACTGCCCGCTGGTTTCGATAGCCCATCTAAATGTAGGAGGCGCTGCATAACGGAGAACAGTTCGGGTTGCTCGGCACCATTGTCGAAGGATTCTTTCTCAATTGTGCCGAAACCGCCGGCGTCAGTTGTCCTTGGGCTATTCCTTGCCGTAGATAGGTTCTTGGCCGCAGCTTCCATTTCCATATCGGCGAGAACATTGGATTCAACCAATAGTGTATTGGCCTCGTTGATCACCTCGTCGAGCTTCTTCAGTACGTTATTATTGAAGGCCCGGTAAACGGTCAAGCTGTTCTGTGGATCCAGTTCCAGGGGTCGCAAGGCTTCCAGAAAGGCGGTGGCGAGCTGATTGGGATCGAGCGGGTTCGTCGATTCGTCCAGGCGTTTTCGGGGGTATAAGGAGCTGAGACGGGTATTAAAACCGATGTAAACCGCCAAGTGTTCGTTTCTGGCGGCATTGACCATACCCTCTAGTGCGACGTTGAGGCCCAGTTCTTCTTCCTGGACCAGAGATAGTGTCTCAAAGTTGAATATGGTTTGCTCTTCTGTGACTTCCCGACCCATGAGTTCGTCAAAATTGTTATTCAGGTTCGTCATGAACCGCATCAGAATTTCATTGGATTGCTGGGAGAGGGCCTTGAAATCTTCAATAGAGTCGATGATCTGCCGCCCTGTGTCGTCAATCGCCTGTTGCGCCATTTGGTTGAGTCGGCGTACTGCGGCCTTCTGAATTTTGTCTACAATATCGGACACAAGGGCAATTTCTGACTAATTCGGGAGCGTGGTCAAGATACCTTGAATGTGAATAAAAGTATAGAAATTGTATGATTTAAGGTGAAAATGCGAGACCATAAAACCCTTAATGATTAATAGCTTAGGCCCAATATTTGGCTCATATTCTAAATATTTTGGCGGATGTGGAGATTGAATGAAATTACTGTTGATGCGGCACGGGGAAGCAGAACCCAATGCGCAAACAGATTCAGATAGGCCATTGACCTTGTACGGGCGGGCGCAGGTTTCAGCGGTTGCCCGTCGGTTATCGGAGATGGACCTGCAGGTGGAAGAATCGATGGTTAGCCCATATTTGCGTGCACGGCAGACCGCCGCAATCATGTCCGGTACGATGGCCGGATCATGGCCCGAGCAGGTCAGCGATGCGATAACGCCAGATCAATCGGCTGAAAGAGCGGCGTTGGCAATTGCAAAGTGCTTTGATAACGTCGGTACCGGTCTTGTCGTTATGCATCAACCCATCATCAGTCGTCTTGTATACTATCTGACAGGGCAGGACCAAACGATGGGGACTGCTAACCTGGCTATCATCGAAGCCCCACAAATTGCTCTCGGATGTTGTGAATTAGAATGCGTTATCTAGCTTTTGTACTGTTAATTTCTGTTGCTCTGGTGGCAGAGTCTGAACCTGCTTCACTAGCCGAGCCGGTTGGTTTGTTCCCTTCTTCGGAACTGGTGGAACAGGAGACGACCGAGTCGACGGGTCATCTGCTGGTTCTGGGAGCACTTGAAAAGGTCAACCACGAACTGCAGCCCGAGAAATTCATTCTGGTACCGGGCAGGAAAGATGCGTCAACCTGGTATTTGCCTGAAGCGCGCAGGACAAAACAGGTCGCGGAACATTTCAAATCTGAGCTTGTCGAGTCTGCGAACATTCTCTTCGAATGTCAGGGTCGCTCCTGTGGCAGCAGCAGTTATTGGGCGAACAAGCTTTTTGAGCGCGCGATACTCTACGGGCCCGAGCAGTACCAGCACTACCTGATTGCCCAACGATCCGTTCCCCAACACTCCCTTTCCCAACAGAAGGCAGAGGGCGATTACATTGTCATTTATATCGGTGAACGGGCAACTCGAAAAATTTATGTCCATATCGAATACATTTCGCGGGTTAACCCGTAAGCGTTGACTTCTCCCGATCGACGCGCGCTACCCGCAGTCAATTCAGCAACCTCTGGAATGCTGGTGCAATGAAATCCAGCTTACTACAGTCATTCACAGCTAACTCGATATCACCTGTTGTGCGGGTGTGTGCCACGTTGTGTGATAGAGGATGCAGGCGACGCTTCTTGCTCTGAGCCCGGCCTCAATGTTGTTCTTT